>Ga0134092_1001100_pt1 | contig 24597 bp, 17 predicted proteins | sample 3_6taG_FD_94454 | JGI IMG/M metagenome (GOLD analysis project Ga0134092, IMG submission 94454) | Switchgrass degrading microbial communities from high solid loading bioreactors in New Hampshire, USA - 3_6_20_6_A3 metaG | ecosystem: Engineered > Bioreactor > Semi-continuous > Anaerobic >... | reverse complement strand
TACGACGGGATGCAGGCACTGGAAGCCCTGGCCGGAAACCAGGTGCACCTGATCCTGCTTGACATCATGATGCCGAAGCTGGATGGGCTCTCGGCCACGATGAAGATACGCGAGAACAGGAACATACCCATCATCATAATCTCCGCGAAATCCGAAGACAGCGACAAGATCCTCGGGCTGTCAATGGGCGCGGACGATTACGTGACGAAGCCCTTCAATCCCCAGGAGCTGGTCGCCAGGGTAAAGAGCCAGCTAAGGCGGTACATGCACCTAGGCGACATCGCCAACGGGCCGAAGTCTGCTTCCGTGCTGAGAACAGGCGGGCTCTGTCTCGATACCGAGGCCAAACAGCTCACGGTCGACGGCGAGCCTGTAAAACTTACGGCAAAGGAGTACAAAATACTGGAACTGCTGATGTCGAACCCTGGCGTCGTGTTTTCGGCGGAGCAGATCTATGAGGCTGTCTGGAAGGAAGTCCCCTACTCCGTGGAAAACACGGTCATGGTCCACATAAGGCGCATCCGTGAAAAAATCGAGATCAACCCGAAGGAGCCCAAATATCTGAAGGTGGTGTGGGGTATTGGTTACAAGATTGAGAAGATTTAGCACTGACCCTGTGGCAAAAACTATCGCATTCATCCTGACAGTGCTTATCCTGACCGGCCTGGCCGAACTGTTCCTGTATATTTGCTTCAGGAACCTGGATCCGCAATGTATCCCTGTCGATGGCTATTTCGACAGCACAGAGTTCGTCGACCTGATGGGAAAAGCGGCAGCCGAGGCAAGCGATGCACTCTTTTCGGATGAACTGCCTGGTAATGTCCCTTATTACTACTATATCAGCGACGGGAATAAAGAACTGACGAACGTGGAAAATCCGGACAAAAGCTTTTTTGAGCAGTTTGAACCGGCATTCTGCGCACTGGAAAACGGGCAATGGCACTTGAAAAGCAAAAGCAGCTTTCCGTATTCGAGCCGTTATACCTTTAAACTGTCAGTCTCCGAAGTCCTGAAAAAAAGCAACACGATCTACATAGCATATCCGAAGGAATACATAAAATCGCTGGAGCAGGAATGGAACCAGGACAGAACGGTCGTGATCCGGCTCGTGACCGTTGCGGCAGCCGGAGCTGCCCTGGCAGTGATCCTTGCCATATACCTGGCGGCAGTGACAGGCAGAAGGCCTGAGGACATGGAACTCCACCCGGGGAGGACCGATTCCGTCTATTCGGACATACTGATCGCAGTAGTGTGCTTCCTGGCACTGGCATGGTACCTGCTGTACTTAGCAGCGTATGACCTGGGGGCGAATGACACAGGAACACTGACTGCATCCCACAAATTGACCCTTATCGTATTCGGGGCCATAACATTGCCGGCAGCCGCTTTATGCGAAGCGATCCTGCTTGCGCTGATACGCAAGATAAAGGCTGGAACCCTGATTAAACACAGCCTTATTTACAAATTCCTTTACCGGATCTATGACTATGCGGTCAGCCTGTTCGACGGCAGGGCGTTTTCAAAATATCCGCTGACCAGATCGCTGTTTTACAGGCAGCTCATTTTCATAATCCTCAGCTTCGTATTCGTATTCCTCACGTTTGTATTCATGCTGGCGGAATCCCTCGCCGTTATCATTCCTCCGGTGCTTGAAGCGATCATTATATACTGGTACATCAAGGGGAACAACAGGACATACATGGATATCAACCGGGGTTTCAACGAAAGCCTTGAAGAGCAGATGAAATCAGAGAGGATGAAGGTCGCGCTCATAACGAATGTATCGCATGACCTCAAGACACCGCTGACTTCCATCGTAAGCTATATCGATCTGCTCTCGAAAGAAGAAGGCCTGCCCGAACCGGCCAGGGACTACGTCAGGATACTGGGAGAAAAGGCAGGCAGGCTCAGCAATATGGTTTCGGACCTTTTTGACCTGGCCAAGAGCACCAGCGGGAACATGCCGGTGGATACAGAAAAACTCGATCTCAGGAAGCTGATCGAGCAGACTCTGGCCGACATGAACGACAGGATCGAAAATTCCGGACTTTCATTCAGGGTCAAACTGCCGGAAAAATCGATGCAGATTTATGCTGACGGCAAAAAACTCTACAGGGTGTTCCAGAACGTGATCGACAACGCGCTTAAATACTCGCTCCAGGGCACCAGGGTGTACATCTCCCTCGAAGAGACGGAAGGCATGGCTGTCGCAACAGTAAAGAACACTGCCGGTTATGAGATGGATTTCACAGCTGAGGAAATACTGCAGCGGTTCACCCGCGGCGACAAATCGCGGACTTCGGAAGGGAGCGGCCTTGGCCTTTCCATCGCGGAAAGCTTTACCAGGCTGTGCGGCGGCAGGTTCAGGGTAGATATCGACGGCGACCTGTTCAAAGTGACGGTCAGCTTCAACCTCGCGCAGCAATGAAATCTGCCGGTATCAACAGGACCGGCAGACCTCCTTATAAATTCAGGGCCGCAATGGCGCAAACAGCGCCTTGCGGCCCGAAGCCGTTCAAAACCCGGTCATCACTTCTTTGATGATCTCTGAAACTGTCGGATGCGGGAATACCACCTTTTTCAGGTCATCGACCCGCATCCCTTTTTCTATCATCATCGCAGCCCCGTATATGATCTCCGATGAATAGCTCCCGATCATATGGACGCCTATTACGGCCATATCCCTCCTGTCGGCAATGACCTTGCATATCCCGTCTCCCCGCTCGTTTTCGGCTGCATATCTTCCGCTGTATGTCATCGGCAGCCTTGCTGTCACGAAATCGATCCCTTTTTCGGCGGCTGATTCCTCCGTCTCGCCTACTCCGGCCACCTCGGGATCGGTGTAGATCACCGAAGGTATCGCATTATACCTGATCTCGTCCTCTATTCCGAGCATATCGTTGATGCAGGCCTCGGCTTCCCGGTATGCCGTATGTGCGAGCATCGAGACGCCGTTTACATCGCCTGCGGCGTATACGCCCGGAACACTGGTCCTGCCATGCAGGTCTGTCATGATCCGGCCTCTTTCCATGGCAACGCCTATGTTCTCAAGCCCAAGTCCTTCGGTAGCCGGTCTTCTGCCAATGCTCACAAGCACTTTATCGGCGTCCACGTATTTCGTGTCGCCGCTGCCGTCCGACACGGACGTATAGACCACCCCGCGGTCATTTATTTCCGTGGCCCTGCAATTCAGCAGGAATTCGACGCCTCTTTTCGCAAGGTTTTTCTGCAGGATGCCGGAAATCTCCCTGTCGACCGGGCCTGCCACATGATCCAGCAGTTCCAGTACCGTCACACGGCTTCCTGCAGCGCTGAAATATGATGCCATCTCGAGACCGACTATGCCCCCGCCGATCACAGCAAGAGACCCAGGCACTTCTTTCAGATCGAAGATCTCCCGGTTCGTCATAACACGGCCGGAGTCAAGCCCTTCCCTTACACCGGGCAAACCGGGAAGAACCGGTTCCGAACCAGTTGCAACCAGGATGCGGCGCCCGGTATACACCTCATCCCCGATCTTCACTTCAAATACGGCGGCGTCCCTTTCGCTGCCGGTCTTCATCCCGGTTACCACTCCAGCGCCTTCGACCACCGTCACATCGCTCTGCCTTAGCTTTGCCTTCACTCCTGCGGCAAGCGTCCTTACAACTTTGTTTTTCCTTTCAATGACCTTTTTATGGTCCAGCGCGGCATTCTCAACGGTTATGCCGTATTTTTCCCCGTTGACTGCGCCATAAAACAGCTTTGCGCTGTAAAGCAACGTTTTTGAAGGTATGCAGCCTTCGTTCAGGCAGACTCCGCCGATGTGCCTTTTCTCCGCCAGCAGCGTCTTCATCCCGGCCCTGCCGGCCAGTTCGGCGGCATGGTATCCTGCCGGTCCCCCTCCTATTACAATAAGATCGTATATCAAACCAAACACTCCTTACCTGTATATCGTCCCCGCAAAAGTAATGCGGGCCGCCCCTGAAAAACCGTGGTCAGCCGCTCCGGGGCAGCCAGGGTGGACAGCCCCGGAAAATCAATAGTGACGCCATAGCGTCACTATTTTGCGTTACTGTCTGCCGGACATCCAATCATTGCCCGGCCTGATTCCGCTTGTACCAGGTGCACCGTCCGTTTGACGGTATGCGGACGGTGCTGTTCCGGCCGTACGTCCGGCCCGGCCGCATGTCAGTCGAATTCGGGCTCGATCAGGCCGTAATTCCCGTCCTTGCGCTTATATACAACGTTGACCTGGTTGGTTTCCGCGTTGGAAAATACGAAAAATTCATGTCCGAGCAGGTTCATCTGCAATATAGCTTCCTCGACAGTCATCGGCTTTACGGCGAACCTCTTCGTACGTACGACTTTAAATTCCGTCTCTTCTTCCACATCATCGATGTCCGGGCGGAATGCGTCAGGCTGTTCGAGCACTCCTTCATGCAGTTTTTTCGCAAGCCTGGTCTTGTGTTTCCTTATCTGCCTTTCGAGGATGTCCTGCGCCTTGTCTATGCACGTATACATATCATCTTCGTTGACTTCCGCACGCAGAGTGATCCCTCCGGTAATTATAGTGACCTCGAGTATGTGCCTGTTTCTCTGCACGCTCATCGTAACCTGTGCTTCAGTTCCCGGTTTGAAGAATTTGTCCAGTTTGCCGAGCTTTTTATTTACTCTCTCTTTAAGAGCATCCGTTACGTCGATGTTCTTTCCCGTGATCCTTATATTCATGGTCATTGCTCCTTTCATGATCATTATTGGCTTCTTGCTTCAGAATGGTTCTTATATTCTTATTCAACAACGATTATCATAATTCCTTCCAGGATTATTGCTATATTTACACATGTATATACATTTTCGCCAAACTTCATCAAAAGCTGTCGTTTCAGGCATCTTGTCCTTCCTGTCCGGATATTCACAAAACAGATGTTTTGTGAATATCTCCTTGTTGATAATGTGGATAACCATGTGTATAACTGCTTTTCAGCGTTTCCGGAGCTGTGGATAATATCTCACTGAAATTTCACCTGTGTGGATCAACGGTTCCTGCAAAGCCTGAGAAAACAGGCATTCTTTCCCTGAATTGAAACAGCCCTGTCCGCATGATGACAGGGCTGAACGTTATTCACAGGGCGTCAGTTATACACAGAACGCTCCTTTCTTCCCGGAATGATCCGAATGTCATTTGCTGACACAAGATGCGGCCGTGTTCGTCGGATAGTGTCATAAAATCACTCTGACGCTCATCATTCCTTTGCCGGGTACTATCCTTACTCCTTTATCATCTGCTTCTGCACGGCCTCCTTCGACCGAAACCACTTTTTCCATGCCTCTCAGCACTGCAGACCATTGCCTGTCGTGTCCTCCGGCTCCGGCCAAAGCCTCAGCAACTTCCATGCTGATCACGTTCCTGTTTCTCGATATTTTGAACTCCAGGACTTTCCGCCCGTTGATATCATAAATGTCGGATCCGGCGCAGGCACCGTCCGATAGTTCGAAAATGTGGAACTCCACGCCGTCAGCATAATCATAGTCCGGCCTGTCGTCGGCCTTTCCGAACGGTATGACGGAATTGGGCCTTGCAAGCAGCGGCAGGCTCATGTAATCATGCTTCTCGGTCCTCCAGCTGCCGCCTTCGATTTTTTCACCGCTAATGATGTTGATCCATTTTCCTGCCGGCAAATAGTACTGTACCGTGCTTTCATTATTGAATATAGGCGCCACGAGCAACGATCCGCCAAGCATGTACTGCCTGTCCAGATACAGGCATGTCGGGTCCTCCGGGAATTCGAGGAACATCGCACGCATCGTCGGTATGCCCCTGTACGCCGCTTCACATGCAGTGCTGTATATGTAAGGCATGAGCCTGCATTTGAGCTTCGTGAAGAATCTTAGCACATCCACCGCTTCCTCGTCAAACAGCCATGGCACCCTGTAGGACTCGTTGCCGTGCAGCCTGCTGTGGGATGAGAGCAGCCCGAAAGCGGTCCAGCGCTTGTAGATATCCGGAGGTGCGGTCCTTTCGAATCCGCTTATATCATGGCTCCAGAACCCAAAACCGGACAGGCACAGTGAAAGCCCCCCGCGAAGGGTTTCGGCCATCGAATCGTAATTGGCGGAGCAGTCACCGCCCCAGTGGACCGGGAATTTCTGGCCGCCGGCAGTGGCTGACCGTGCAAACAGTACAGCTTCATTCCTGCCGCGCTTCTCTTCCAGGACCTCGAACACAGACCTGTTGAACAGGTAGGTATAGTAATTGTGCATCAGGACCGGATCGGAACCGTCATGATATACAACATCCGTCGGGATCCTCTCGCCAAAGTCCGTCTTGAAGCAGTCGACGCCCATGTCCAGCAGCTTCCTGAGTTTGTCCTTGTACCATTCGACGGCATCAGGATTCGTGAAATCGACTATGCCCATGCCCGCCTGCCACCTGTCCCACTGCCAGACACTGCCGTCAGGCCTTTTGAGCAGGTAACCCTTCTCCATGCCTTCGTCGAACAGCGGTGATTTCTGGGCTATGTACGGGTTGATCCATACGCATATCCTGAGGCCTCTTTCCTTGAGGCGCTTCAGCATCGCTTCAGGATCCGGGAACACATCCCTGTCCCAGGTGAAGTCGCACCACTGGCTTTCCTTCATCCAGAAGCAGTCGAAATGGAATACATGCAGAGGTATGTCCCGCTGCTCCATACCTTCGATGAAGCTGGTCACGGTTGCCTCGTCGTAACTCGTGGTAAATGACGTGGTCAGCCACAGGCCGAATGACCACGCCGGCGGGAGGGCAGGCCGTCCCGTGAGCAGCGTGTAGTTGGAAAGGACATCTTTCGGCGTTTCACCGCCTATGACGAAATATTCAAGCATTTCTCCCGGTACGCTGAACTGCACCTTCGACACCGTTTCAGATCCTATCTCATACGAAACCTTCCCGGTATGGTTGACAAATACTCCGTAGCTCCTGCTTGAGATGTAGAACGGCACGTTCTTGTATGCCTGCTCACTGCTGGTACCGCCGTCCTCGTTCCAGATATCCACGACCTGTCCGTTTTTAATGAACGGTGTGAAACGCTCCCCGAGTCCGTATATGTACTCTCCGACACCAAGGTCAAGCTGTTCGCGCATATAAGCGCCTTCACCGGCCACCGTCAGGTATCCCGTGTTCCTGTGGCCGTTTCCTGTTATCCTTTTGCCGTCATACAGGAAGTCCATGCTCCAGCCGCCGGTTTTCCGGAGCCTCATGGACAGCCTGCCCGACGTCATGGTTATGTATTCTTCATCCTGTGTTATCACAGGTGAATAGCCTTCTTCCCTGTAAAGTTCAAATTTCGGGCTTTTGGGCAGTCCACCCTTGAAATGGTACACTTTCACGCTGATCACATCTGCAAACGGCGAAGAGAACTCATATGTCAGCATGGGACCGTCGAGCGTGTCTCCCCTGTGCCTGACCGGCCTCGTGGCGACATACAGCTTCAGCACGCCGTCACATATCCTGGCATCCCTGATCTCCACGGGAGAAGCCAGGCTAACGCCGTCCCTCAGCAGCCAGTAACCGTTGGTGAATTTCATAGAGATACCTCCCTTATTCGCTGATATAAACAACATCTGCTATGCCTGTGATGACCGTGATCTCTGTTATGTCCGTGATGCCAGCATTGTATGCCGCATTACACAACATGTACCGAACTGAAAGGTTTCCGCATCGTGTCCTGATGATTCCTGCATCATTTCTGCCGGATCAGGCAGCAGCATGTTGCGGCAATACGACCGCCATAATATAATTTTATTGAAATCGATGCGCAAATTCTTACTTTATTTTGATAACTCTTATCACTATTTTGATACAGGCGGTTCATATGGATAAATTACTGCTGAAAGAGGACAGGGTCCATGGGGACGTTTCTTTCCCGCTGGGTTCGTATTACATGGAAATACTGCCGGGTGCCACCGTACTCGACTGCCACTGGCACGAGGAAATGGAGTTCCTGCTGCTGACTTCAGGCAAAGCACAGTTCAGGATAGAAACCGACTATTACGATATCAGCGAAGGCGAGTGCATTTTCGTAAACAGCGGAGAACTGCATGCCGGGTTCCAGGCCGACAGGTCTCCCTGCAGTTACAAGGCCCTGGTTTTCAGTCCATCGCTGCTTTACAGCAGTGCTTTTGATACTGTCAGGACCAATTACGTTGATCCGATAATGAAAAATTCCCTGGTCGTGAAAAGGCATATAACGGCGTCTCCCGGCTGGCAGTCCGAGTTGCTGGGCAGGCTGGGAAAGCTGTTCGGATACCTGCAGGATAAACCCCCGGCATACGAACTGCTGGTAAAATCGGAACTGTTCGCGATATTCGCGCTGCTGTCAGCCAACGGCACATCCCCGGCAAATGCCGCAGATAGGAGCCAGGACCATTTCAGGCTGGAAAAGCTGAAATCAGCACTAAAATACATACAGGAAAATTACTACAGGAAGATAAGCACGGTCGACATAGCCGCCAGCGTCGACATGAGCGAAGGCCACTTCTGCAGGATATTCAAGCACTATATGAAGAAAACCCCGGTCGAATACCTTAACTATTACAGGATAACAAGGGCGGCAAGGCTCCTCGAGGGTACGGGGATGAAAGTGCTGGATGTGGCCATGGAAGTCGGCTTTGACAACCTGAGCTATTTCACCGGCCTGTTCAGGCGCCACATGGGGATGACGCCGTCGAAATACAGGAACATGAGGAGAGCGAAGGAATGACAATGGGAAAATGCAGCTTACAATGAAAAAGCGCTGGCACAAAAACGGGCCTGCCTGACAGACGTCATCAGGCAGGCCCGCTATTTATACATCGATTACCTTATTCGTACATCGATCACCTTCAAGAGTTTCATCCCGCAACTCACCCAAGCTCGACCACGACTTTTGACCTGCTGCCGGCAGGCTGCACCGGGATCCTGTCGACCTCTTTGCCGTTGAGGGTGATCCTTTTGACGCCGCGGCAGACGTGATCAGGATTCCTGACTTCGATCTCATACACAGCGCCACGGAATATCCTCATGGCCCTGAAACCGTCCCAGGACGACGGGATGCACGGATCGACCACAAGGCAGTCATAGCCGGGCCTGATACCGAGTATGTACTGGCTGGCCGCCACCATGTTCCATGCGGCAGTCCCGCTCAGCCACGAGTTCCTGCCGATGCCGAACTGAGGATGCTCCTTTCCGAGTATGTTCTGTGCGTAGACATAGGGTTCGACTTCAAAGTGGTCCGCATCATCATTGCGCTTTGCAGGCAGGATCTGCTTGTAATACTCGAAAGCCCTGTCGCCGTTGCCCATCATTATCTCGGCGATCATGACCCACGGGTTCGTATGGCAGAATATGCCGCCGTTTTCCTTTGCGCCCGGGGGATACGTGGTTATGCCTCCCTTGGTATGGTCATACTGCGTATATGCCGGGTACATGGCAACAATGCCATACTTTGTATTAAGGTATTTATTGACCGATTCAAGGCAGAGGCGCGCACGTTCCTCGTCGGCGACGCCGCCGAGTATCGCCCATGACTGGGAGTTGATGAATATCTTGCCGTATTCGTTCACTTTCGAACCGAGGGGGTTGCTTTCATCGTCGAAGGCCCTCACATACCACTCGCCGTCCCAGCAGGTCTCATTGATGGCGTTTTTCATCCGCTCAGACATATCCCTGAACTTTGCGGCGTCCTCGTTCCTGCCGAGGTATTCCGCGAGTTCCGCCATCTCGTTTGCGGCGCGGCAGAAGAGCATCGACGTGAAGACGCTCTCGGCGACGCCCTTGCCGGTGTCCAGGTTCAGCGTGTCGTTCCAGTCGGCACGGCCTGCCAGCGCTATGCTGTGCGGCCCTTTCCAGGTATCCGTGAATTCCAGCGCCCTGACCAGGTGTTCCCATACCGTGCCAGCGGTCTGCTTGTCGTTGTAAAGGACAAGCAGATCCAGGAACGCGAAATCGCCGGTTTCCTTTACATATGCATTTACGGCGAGGATCAGCCACAGGTGGTCGTCGGAGTACCAGTCGAACTTCTTTATCGGGGCATCCCCGACCCCGCCTTCCCCGGTCAGCGGGAAGAACAGGTGATAGGCACGCCCGTCGGTGTACTGGCACTGCAGCAGCTTTATGATAAGGCCCTTTGCTTCTTCCGGTATGGTATGCATGACGCCCAGCGTGTCCTGCGCACTGTCCCTGATGCCCATACCCCTTCCCAGGCCGAGCTGGTACATAGATACGAACCTTGACCAGTTGAAAGTCGTCTTGCACTGGTACTGGTTCCACATGTTCACAAACAGGTTCATCTCGCGGTCGGGCGTATCGACGCGCAGCTTGCTTATGTAGTTGTCCCAGTACTCGTTCAGCCGCCTGAGGGCTGCCTTTGCCCCGGCGGGATCCAGGTAGGCCTGTATCTCTTTCCTTATCTCATCCCTGTTGTCGGTATAGCCGAGGATGAACACGATCTCTTTCGTCTCGCCGCGTCCCAGCTCAATTTCGCTGCAGAATGCCCCGACCCCGTTGGTCCTGTACGATATGGAATTGGAGCATGCTCCCTGCTCGACGGCTATCGGGTTCGACTCGGAGCGGTACTTCCCTATGAAAGTCTCGAGGTTGCAGTCATAGCTGGAAACCTCCGCGCCGGTAGCGAAGAATGAAGCGCTCCCGCTCACGTAATGCGGGTGCCAGGTGATGATCCCGTCATTATACCGGCACTGGTTGATCTGCTGGACCCAGTCCACGTTCTGCTGGTCCATTATCGCATCCCAGAAGCAGAACTCGGCATAGCTGAATACCTGGATCTTCTTCGGCACGTTCAACGTGTTCCTGACCTCAAGGAGCCATATCTCGAAATCCCTGTCATCCGGGACGAAATATGTCACGCTTGCCGCGATCCCCTTATACTCGCCTTCCAGCACCGTATATCCCATGCCGTGCCTGCACAGGTAGCTGTCCAGCTTAGTGCCTGAAGGCTGGAACCCGGGGTTCCAGTATTCGCCGGTGGCAGCATCCCTGATGTAAATGTACCTTCCCGGCCTGTCCATGGGTATGCTGTTGTAGCGGTACCTGGTTATCCTCCTGTTTTGGGGATCCTTATGGAAGCTGTAGCCTCCGCCCGTCTGCGTTACGATTCCCCCGTACTTGCCGCTTCCGATATAGTTTATCCACGGTGTCGGCGTATCGGGCCTGGTAATGACGTATTCATTTGCGGCTTCGTCAAAATAGCCGTACTTCATGGCTGCCTCGCCCTCCCTCCATTTGTTTGTCCTAAGCGCGATACTGTACAAAGTAATTATATAATACAATTGAAAAATAGAAAATGTTTCTATATAATTGTAATGGCAGGAAGCCTTGGCATGCAGGTGTTTCAGCCTAATATCAAGTATGTGGGGAGATGTTGTCCGTGAACGCGTATGTAAACATAAGCAGGGAACTTCGAAGCTTATTCAGCACAAACAGGATTCTCAGGTACATATTCCCTCTGGACGTAATAATCATGTTCGCGAGCCTTATCCTGATATTCCTCAATAATACCGTTGGCGTCAATATCGGGGGGTTCCTCAGCGCGCTGATGTACTGGACATTCATACTCGGGCTGCTGATGACATATGCAAGCCTGAAGGAACGCCCTTTATATATAGGTTTGTTCGGATACGGGGCAATCCATCTGATAAGCTTTCTGATATCATTGTTCCGTGGATATTTCAGCTGTTACAGCTTTTTCAGGTTCGCCGTTTACGCCGGCCTGGGCTGGCTTGTCCTGAGGAAGGTCCTTGCCGGTTCGACGGGCGCCGCCAGGTAAGCCCCTCGCGGCCGTCAGGCAACAGACCGCCAAAAAAGGAGCATACCGGCAATGAGTTGGGATGCCCCAACCAGTCAACTAGTTTTTTCTTTTCTCCTAAAAAGTTTCTTTAAAGTTTCTTTTCTCCTATAAAGCTTCTTCCGTATAGCTTCTTCTCCCATATAAAGTGAAGATATTACAGCGTTGAAAGCCATGTACCCGGACTATACAGCCTTTCACGACGGCCCCGGTGAACAATGAAATATGTCTTGACATATAATATTATACATTGTATAGTATTATACGTAAGGCAACATGAAAGGCTGTGATCCGTATGAAATCCATGGCATTTATCACCGGAGCGACAGGCGGCCTGGGTAAAGCCTTTGCAGTCGAATGCGCAAGCCGCGGGTTTGACCTGTTCCTCACGGACATTTGTGAAACTCCGTTGTCCAGGCTATCTGAAAGTTTAAGCAACACTTACGGCATAAACGTGCATTACTGTCGCTGCGACCTGACAGACGCCGATTCGCGGGCTGACCTGTACGCAAATGTCAGATCCGGCGGTTTCCTGTTCGATTTCCTTATAAACGTAGCAGGGCTGGACTTTGAAGGAGCATTCGAAGAAAGGACCCTTAGCCAGATCAGGACGATGCTGCGCCTGAACATAGAAGCAAACCTGGAACTGACCCACGAACTGCTGAAAATGCGTGACCCTGCAACGACGTTCAGGATCATCAACGTTTCAAGCCTGGCCGCATTCTACCCAATGCCTGTCAAAGCCATGTATTCCGCATCAAAGCGGTTTCTCCTCAACTTTTCGCGGGCGCTGGGAGAAGAACTGCGGTCAAGGAACGTAACCGTCACGGCGCTCTGCCCCGCCGGGATGCCCACTACGCCTGAATGCATAGAGGCGATAGAAGCACAGGGTTTTGCAGGAAAGATAACGACATGCAATGTCGGCTACGTGGCTTCAAAAACCATCGACATGGCGCTCAGGGGGAAACCTGTGTATATTCCCGGATTGGTGAACAGGATACTCAGGGCCGCAGGTTCCGTCGTTCCGGACTCGATCGTGGCACGCGCCGTGGGTTCACGCTGGAATGCGGCGCGCAGCAGGCGCATGTGGCGGAAGAAGGCTCATAAAGCTTATTCATGAGGGTAAAGAAGTTTTTTCGTGAAAGGAGTTGTGCCAGCAATGGAACATGCGGCTAAAACTGTCGTAATCACAGGGGCTACGTCCGGGATCGGGCTTGCAGCAGCAAAGGAACTGGCCATGAAAGGCTCATACGTGATCGGCAGCGGCAGGTCGGAAGAACGATGCAGTTCGGCAGAGCAGGAAATCAAAGGTATCTGCCCGGACGCAAAAGTATCATTCCTGGCTGCCGACCTCTCGTCCCTTGCGGAAGTCAGGCGGCTTGCGTCCGACATCCGCGAAACGCTTGCGAAAGCCGGTTACTCACACCTTGACGTGCTTATAAACAATGCCGGCGCCGTATCCAGTTGGTATATATCGACGGTCGACGGTTTCGAACTGCAATTTGCAGTCAACCACCTGGCTCCTTTCCTGCTGACGCATGAACTGCTCCCGCTGCTTGAACGGTCACAGGCCGGCACGGTCATCTGCACCAGCTCAGGCTCGCATTATAGAACCAGGCTCCGCTGGAATGATATAATGTTGAGGAAACATTACAACACGCTCCTGGCATACAAGCAGACCAAGCTGGCCAATGTACTTTTCGTGACCGAACTCAACAGGAGGCTTGCAGCATCCGGAAGCGATATAAAAGCATTCGCACTCGATCCGGGGCTGGTGAACACCGATATCGGCTTCAAAGGCACATCAGGTATAGCCAGGATGGTATGGCGGTTTCGCAGCAGAGGGGGCACGCCGCCGGAAGTGCCGGCACGTTGCATGGCATATCTCGCCCTGGATCCTGCCCCAAGGGCAACGGGGAAAATATACTGGAAGGACTGCATGCCGAAAGAGCCCAGCGCCTATTCACAGAGGCCTGACGTTGCAAAAAGGCTGTGGGAACTGTCGGAAAGGATGTGCGGGATCGTTGGCCAGGGGAACGGCCGGGAGCAATAGCGAACTGCTGTCTGTACAAAGGAGGTAGTTTTATTGGACGCCCAGATGAAAAAAGGGCTGCTGGACGCATGTGTCCTCCACATCCTCGCTAAAGGCGACACCTACGGTTACAGGCTCACCAGGGAGATAACCGGCTTGATGGATGTTTCGGAATCCTCGCTCTACCCTGTCCTCAGGCGCCTTGAAACACAAGGCTTCCTCGAGACCTATTCAGCCGAGCATCAGGGCCGCCTGAGGCGATATTACAGGATAACGGGATCAGGTCTCGGACGCCTGGGCGAGTACAGGAACGAACTTGCAGAACTGAAAAGGATCATTGATTTCATAACTGGCGGTGATGTAAATGGATGACAGGATAAAAAGCTTTATTGACACTTTGGCCATGCACCTCGAAGGTCTTGCCGAAGATGAAAGAAAGGAAGCCCTGGATTACTACAGGGAATATTTCAGCGATGCAATGGAAGAAGGTGCAGATCCCGGCGAACTGCTCTCAAGGCTCGATCCTCCTGAAAAAATCGCCGCTGCGATCATGGCCGGATCCAGCATCAGGCTTGTACAGACCGAACCCGGCCTGAAAAACTATTCAAAACTGGTCAAAACGGCACATGCCGGGTTCGCAGGGACATTGTCGGCCGCGGCGTTCTCCCTGCTTATATTCACGACGTACAGCATAGCTATACTGCTGTTTCTAGGCACCGTGCTCGCGGCGGCCGCCGCATGCATCATCCTACCCGCGTCCATATCTGAAGCCTTGAAGATACCCGCTTCGTACCCCGGCGGGATCGCCGGCACGATCGGCATCGGGATATCCGCTTCAGGCATCTTCGTCCTCACCGCCTGCGGGTTTTATATATTGAGCCGTCCGCTGTTCAGGGCGTCTGCCGTCCTCGTATATAAACTGATCAGGAAAGGCGGAAAACCTGCCCGCGATACAGCAGGATCAAGTCAGGACGCTTCCGGGACGAAAACGGCGAAACCTGCCGGAAGGTTTGTCAAGGCAGTCGCCGTGATCACGGCCGTCGGACTTGTCGTCGCCCTTGCATCCGGACTGCCTGTCAAACTGTTCCTGATATTCAACAGCATGAAGCCGGCGGACGTAACGGTGATAAAGCAGGAGTACGACATAAGCGGAGCATCTGAAATACGTATATATACGGCACATACAAACATAAGGCTGAGGGAAGGCGGTTCCGGAAAAATAAGCTTTGAGTACGAAAAAGCCGACTGGCTGGACTTCGATATAAAAAAAGACGGAGACAGCATAGTGTTCACGGAAAGATCGAACGGCAGGCTGCCCCTGTTCTCGCTGGTTTCGCTGCATGAAAACCGCGCCGGACTGGTCATCTCTCTCCCTCCGGGCTACGATCCCGACAAGGTCAGCCTGGAAAGCAGGGGCGGCACCATAAGTATCGAAAGCAGCGCCTTTCCGGTCGATGCGAAAACCTACACGGGCAGGATAAACCTGGCGGTCCCGGCAGACGCAGACCCCGACAGTATCCGGCCGGCCATACTGGCCAGGACAGCAAAAGGCACGGTATTCCTCCGGGACAAAGCCACAGGCGCCAGAACACCTCATGGTGCCGAATACGAGGGACCGTCACCAGGCGGTATCGCCATCAGGCTTGAATCCGAAAGAGGAGATATAATCCTGGACTGATCCCTGCAGATGCGCTATCCGGGGTATGATCCCATCGTACCGCTGCTACTTTTTCTTCTTGACCGGATCCAGCTTGCTGAGATCGAACGGCGTTTCCTGGTAGACATAGTAGTTGAGCCAGTTGGCGAACAACAGGTTGGCATGCGCCCTCCAGCCGACGACCGGCATTTTTTCCGGGTCATCGTTCGGGAAGTAGTTGACCGGTACCTCGGGGTTCAGCCCCCTGCCCACGTCCCTGTCATACTCGTACTTCAGCGTAAGCTGGTCATACTCGGAGTGTCCGGTGACGAACACCTGCCTTCCGTTCATGGCCAGGACTATGTAGATACCTGCTTCGTCGGACTCGGCCAGGATCTCGAGTTCGCCGGACTTCTCTATGTCTTCCCTTCTTACTTCGGTGTAACGCGAATGGGGCACGTAAAACACGTCATCGAATCCGCGCAGCAGCATCACGTTTTTCTTCGTCACCCTGTGGGCATACACGCCGGACAGCTTCTTCTCCAGCGGATACTTGGGGATGCCGTAATGGTAATAAAGTCCCGCCTGTGCTCCCCAGCAGATGTGGAACGTTGAATATACATTGTGCAGGCTCCACTCCATTATCTCCTTCAGTTCGTCCCAGTAGTCCACCTCTTCAAAAGGCAACTGTTCGACAGGCGCGCCCGTTATGATGAGGCCGTCGAACCTCCTGTGCCTTATTTCGTCGAACGTGTTGTAAAACTTAAGGAGGTGCTCCTGCGGCGTGTTCTTCGATGTATGGGAAGCGGGATGCAGGAACGTCACATCCACCTGGAGCGGCGTGTTGCCTATGAGCCTGAGGAGCTGCGTCTCGGTCGCGATCTTCGTCGGCATGAGGTTGAGCACGGCAATGTTCAGGGGCCTGATATCCTGGCTCTCAGCCCGCTGCTCCGTCATCACGAATATGTTCTCTCCGGTCAGTACCTCTACTGCCGGTAAGCTGTCCGGAATCCTTATCGGCATTCATTTTCCACCTTTCATGTATTGGTTCGGTTCCTGCCACATTGAAATCCCTGTCGAAAACGACGGCCTGTCTCGGACTCCTTCCGCATCAGCATTGCTGCAGAAGGTAAGCCATGTCTTCCGTCCAGTTTTGGGATATATGTTAAATATAATAGAACAAAGGTGAAAAATAATCAATAGCTTCATCCACTTAGGTCGCCGGCCGTCATTCAGTCTGCACTTCCGCCCTGCCGCGGAAAGTCCGGAACGCGGCGACCGCAACAACTGCTGCTATGACTGCAAGAATACCTTCAACCAGTACTACGTTTGGTATCACTTTCTTGACATAAAGCACTGCAATCATGTCAACACCGGCATGTATCAGTATAGCATAAATGAAATACTGCCATTTTTTACTGGAAACAGCCTTGAGGACAAACAGCGACAGGGCTATCTGCAGCACCAACGCAATGACCCTTTCGATCCCGGTCATCAGGAACATGTACGGCGGCGAGTCCACCAGGGCCCTCAGGCTTTCATTCAGCGATTCCAGGTCGGCCCCTGACAGGCTTTCCCTAACGGTGTCAAACAGACCCGAGTTCTGCATGAACGACGCCAAAAGGTTGTTTATGGACACAAGGCCGCCGATGAAAAGCGACTCGATACCTCCGTGCCCGAGCCCGTACGATATGCCGGTATCTATGCTCTCATTTTCGGTTACCCTGATCATGAATTTAAAGCCCACCAGTCTGGCCGCCTCTTCGAAAATACCGGCCGCAAACCCGGCATACAGCATATACAGCCAGGTGTTCCGGTACAATGCGGTCGAGGTAGGATCGGCTCCCAGCACCAGCCGGTGCAAAAGGCCTTCAAGTATCCCTGCAAATGCGATGAAAAGAAGTATGCCCAGCAGCAATGCCTTCCAGTTCATTCTTTTTCTGACCCCAAGGATTATGACCGCGACGATCGGGACCAGGACGGACAGTATTCCCGATATCACCATCGATACGATTGAGAGTGTACTTACATTGCCGATATCCATGTGCAATCCTCCTGAACGAATACTGCTTCACTGCTCTGTTACGCAAAAAATGAGCAATGGTTAGCAAGTTTTGATTTGAATTATTGCCGAAAAAAAGGTAGTATCGAATTAAGTATATATGTTAATCAGAACAAATGGAAGAAAAAAGTGTAAATGAGAGCAAAAAAGCAAAGGAGGCCATCTGCTATGGAAACCAAACCTGCTTACCTTGATGAAAGTCTCAGCTTCGAAGAGAGGGCAAAGGACCTCGTATCCCGCATGACTCTTGAGGAAAAAGTAACGCAGATGCTGCACAGCTCACCTGCCATCCCGAGGCTGGGGATACCGGCCTACAACTGGTGGAATGAAGCACTCCACGGAGTGGCAAGAGCAGGTGTGGCCACAGTATTCCCCCAGGCAATCGGATTAGCAGCCACCTTTGATGAGGATCTTATCTACAAAACCGCAGATATCATTTCCACCGAGGGAAGGGCAAAGTACCACGAGAGTGCCCGAAAGGGCGACCGCGACATCTATAAAGGCCTTACTTTCTGGTCGCCGAACATCAACATTTTCCGGGATCCCAGGTGGGGACGCGGCCATGAAACTTACGGCGAAGACCCCTACCTCACCGCAAGGCTTGGGGTGGCTTTCGTAAAGGGCATCCAGGGCAATGACAAAAAGTATCTGAAAGCAGCCGCCTGCGCAAAGCACTATGCCGTCCACAGCGGTCCGGAAAGCGAAAGGCACAGCTTCAATGCCGTCGTATCAAAGAAAGACCTGCGCGAGACATATCTCCCTGCATTCAGGGCATTGGTCAAGGAAGCCAAAGTTGAAGCCGTCATGGGCGCATACAACAGGACCAACGGCGAACCCTGCTGCGGCAGCAAGACGCTGCTCACCGACATACTCCGCAACGAATGGGGATTCAAAGGCCATGTCACGTCCGACTGCTGGGCAATAAAGGACTTCCACGAAGGCCATATGGTCACGAAGACAGCCCCCGAATCAGTCGCAATGGCTTTGAAGAACGGATGCGACCTCAACTGCGGCAACCTGTTTGTGAACCTGCTCATAGCCCATAAAGAAGGCCTGGTAACTGAAGAAGAGATCGACCGCGCCGTGACAAGGCTGTTCGTCACGCGCATGAAGCTCGGCATGTTTGACGATCCCAAAAACGTGCCGTATTCCGACACGCCTTACGAAGTCGTAAGCTGCAGGGAACACAGCGACTTCTCCGTGGAAGTTGCGAAAAAGTCGCTGGTATTGCTGAAAAACGAAGGTAACCTCCTGCCGCTGGACAAGAAGAAACTGAAGTCCATTGCCGTCATAGGCCCCAACGCGGACAGCAGGGAAGCCCTGGTAGGCAACTATAACGGCACGCCGGACAATTACGTGACTGTACTCGATGGAATCAGGAAAGCGGTGGGCGACGATGTGAGGATCTACTACTCCGAGGGCTGCCACCTGTTCAGGGACAGGAGTCAGGGCCTCGCAGCGCCGCGCGACAGGCTCGCGGAAGCCCTGGCGTGCGCCGAAAGGGCCGACGTCGTCATCATGTGCCTCGGCCTTGATGCAACTCTCGAGGGCGAAGAGGGAGATACCAGCAACGAATTCCCCGGCGGCGACAAGCCGGACCTCAACCTCCCCGGCCTGCAGCAGGAGCTGCTTGAAAAGGTATATGCCACAGGAAAGCCTATCGTCCTGGTACTCCTGTCAGGCAGCGCCCTGGCGGTCACCTGGGCTGACGAGCACATACCCGCGATAATCCAGGCATGGTACCCGGGAGGCCGCGGCGGCGAAGCTGTTGCAGCGTTGCTGTTCGGAGAATACAGTCCATCGGGCAGGCTGCCTGTGACCTTCTACAGGACCACTGAGGAACTGCCGGATTTCCGCGATTACTCGATGAAGAACAGGACTTACAGGTACATGGAAAATGAAGCACTGTATCCGTTCGGGTACGGCCTGAGCTATACCAAGTTCGAGTACAGCCCGATAAAGGCCGAAAAGACGGTCATAAATGCCGGTGAAGAATTCACCTGCAGCATCAGGGTCAAAAACATCGGCTCAATGGCTTCGGAGGAAACTGTCCAGCTTTATCTCAAAGATGTCGAGGCAAGCGTTGAAGTACCGAAGTGGTCACTCAACGGCATCAGGAAGGTATTCCTTGAACCCGGCTGTGAGACTGAAGTGACCTTCACGCTGACACCCAGGCAGATGGCCCTCATCGACAACGAAGGCAGAGCCATCCTTGAGCCCGGTACCTTCGAGGTATACATCGGCGGCAGCCAGCCGGACGCAAGAAGCATAAAGCTGACCGGTACACAGGTCCAGAAAATAGCTTTTGAGGTCGTCGGCGGGCCGATTGAACTGGAATATTGATAAGTACCAAATGATCCGACGGAAAATGAAACATATCATAACCTGATCTGAGAACCGGCATGGTGGCAGGTATGCGTTGGGACTTCATACCTGCCGCCTTTTTTCGTATTCATCGTGAGTTATGCTGCGAAACAGTGGCGACGGCTGGTCAAATATCAGGCCGATGTGTGGGTAAGGCCGGATGGCGGCCGGTCAGGCATTGCTGGGTGCAAGTGTTACATATGCGCAGGGCCATGCAGCTCGAATGAGGCAACAGGAACCACTACCGGCAGCACGGACGCTGCCGGCGCTGGTCCCGAGCCACGGACGGCGAGTGGCCTGCGCCCTCACTGGAGCAAACGGCCCTGCACGCAGATGTTCACGAAGCAACACAATGCAGACCGGCCACCATCCGGCCTCATTTACTGATCTGCAACACTACCAGTCCATCAGGTCTTGACCGGCCGCCACCGCTGTTTCGCCTGCACTCCGATTCAATGCAGGCCTGCTGCATCCCGACTCATTGCGAACACCACAGGTATCTGTTAATATGATATCGAGGTGCTCTTATGAAACTCGAAGGCCTTCATGAAAAGGAAATATTCACCGAACGTTATCCTTTCCGCCTGGTGGAAAACACTGCGGATGAGTTCAGGTACCCGATGCACTGGCACAATGCGGCCGAGCTGGTCTATAATGCCGCAGGCACCTGCTGCATCAGTGTCGCAGGATCCGACTATTCTCTGGAAGGCGGCGAACTGCTGCTGATACCCGCCGGGGAGATACACGAGATCATCTCGTGCAGCAAAAACGGGAAAAGGTACTTCATCCAGTTCGACATATCCTCTCTTGACGGTTTCGGCGGCATTAACGATGTAAGGCCTTTTATGGAAAAAATCATTAAAATAGGCGCCGGCACATGTCCACAACTGAAAGATTCAGTTGAAAAATGCGTTATGGACCTTATCCGGGAATATGAAAGCAAGGACTATGCATATGCATTGTCCATCAACGCCAGGATATTTGACATCATAGTGCTTATATCAAGGAGCCAGGCCGGATCCCTTCCGGATGCCGGAAGCACCAGGAGCAGGACCGTGGCAGGACTGAAGCAGATCAACAAGGCATTCGAATATATAGAGCGGAATTACCCCCAGCAAATCACGCTAAAGGATATCTCGCAGGCGGTGGGATTCAGCGAATACTACTTTTCAAGGCTTTTCAAGGAATATACGGGCCAGAGCTTCCTCAGCTACCTGAATACATACAGGGTGAAACAGGCGGCAAAGCTGCTCAAATCTACGGAAAGGCCGGTACTTGAGATCGCCCTGGACACCGGTTTCAACAGCCTGACAACGTTCAACAGGATATTCAGGAAAATAAAAGGCTGCTCTCCATCTTACTACCGCAAGGCCGGCATGTGACGGAAACTGACGGTGCCCTTTTCAGCTTTCACAAAATTGTAATATTCTTGTTAAGTAAAATTCACTGTATTGTAACCAATTGGCATGCCAGTTATGCAATACTATTAATAGCGGGTATTGTGTCTGTTGGGAGGAGTATCAGGTACTGGACTATTTTTTGTCAACATGACAGATCACATGCCGTAATGGCAATTTTGGTGACGGTACGGCTGATGTTTCCGGACAGCTTACAGACAGCACCCGGTACTGCTTCAGCGTACCACAGGTTTACAGCAGCAGCAACACATTACGTGCGGCTCTGTAAAATGCTGTATTTGCTTCCTCCTCGGGTACAGGCAACAAAGCAGATACAGTGAAGGGGAAGGCCTTTTGACGGCTTTCCCCTTATTCATTTTTCCTGTTCGCTTTTCTCATTCACATTCAGGAGCTTATCCATTTACATTATTACGGTTGCGTTATTCGCTGCCTTTAGCCTGCCGCTTCTGCCGTTCCCTGCTCTCGATCCTTCTCTGCAGCAGTTCCGATGCAACCAGCATTATCAGGACACACGCCAGGATGTAATACGGGAACAGCCTTATCCCGACGGCCGAGGCAAGCTGTCCGAACAACGGCGCAGATACTGTGCCCCCTATATACGCCACTGCCATCTCAAGCCCAACGATTGCCTGCGACACATCCCTGCCGAACCTGTTAGGGGTTTCGTGGAGCATGGCAGGAAAAACAGGGGCTGTCCCAAGACCGATCATTACGATGCCTATGACAGAAAAAACGGCAGGCAGCGGCAGAAGGATCAGCAAAGTCCCTGCCACGCATATGATCTGGCCCCATCTGATGAGGAGCGGGCTTCTTACCTTCATCGATACGAATCCGGATATCAGCCTGCCAACGGTGATCCCGCCGTAAAAGCATGAGGCGACAGTTGCCGCATCGGCAGCGGAGAACCCGTGATATGAGGAAAGATAACTGCTGCACCACAGCCCGGTGGTTGATTCCGTAGCGCTGAAAAATATGAAACCCACCATCGCCAGGCCGGCATTCGGGAGTCTCAGAGCTTCCCGGTTGGTGATGTATACCGTATCGCTGCCATCCGCGGAACCGCTCCTGTCGGCACCGTTTTCCCACAGCTTCAGCGTGGCAAAAAGAACGACCACAAGAACGGCCTGTATGATGGAAATGGTGAGATATCCATATCGCCAGCCGTTTTGTTCCGCTATATGATAAGCCATTATCATCGGGCCGACGGTCGCGCCTATCCCCCAGAAACTGTGGAGCCAGTTCATATGGCTAGATTCGTAGTTAAGTGCGACGTAGTTGTTCAGTCCGGCATCGATGCTGCCCGCTCCGAGCCCAAGCGGAATGGCCATGAGAAACAGGAACCACACTGACGGAGCATAAGCAAAACCAAGCAAAGCGACTGCAGTCATGGCCACGCTGACTGCAGTCACCTTTCCCGTTTTGAACCTGGTTATGATCCTGTTTGAGAACAAGCTCGATATTATAGTACATACACTGATCGTCATGGCGAGCCAGCCGGCAGTCGAAACAGGTGCGCCGAGCTCCGCCCTCATTGCAGGCCAGGCGCTCCCGAGCAGCGAATCAGGAAGGCCCAGGCTGATAAAGGCCAGGTATATGATTACGAGCAAAATTTTCATCGTACGTCCTTCTTTTATACCTTTCTGTATATTCTCCTGTATATTTTTCTGTATATTTTCCTGCATGTTTTATTGTTTTTTATTGCATATTCCCTGCAAGTTACATTGCAGAGCCTCTATAAGTTTGCTGCAGGTGTTCTGTATATCTTAACTGTATTTCTCAAACCTTCCCCGGCACATCATACGTTCTGTGTATGCCCTTTGCATGTCCGGCGGGCACATTCCGTACGCCAGTCTTCCTTACCTGCCGCCGATCCTGTTGACTCCGGTCCTTATGGCTGCCTCAGCCACTGCTTTTGCCACAGCCTTTGCCACCCTGGGATCGAAGGGAGCCGGTATTACATAATCGGGCGACAGTTCTTCGTCGGAGATAAGCCCTGCTATAGCCTGTGCGGCTGCGATCTTCATCTCGTCGTTTATATCCCTTGCCCTCACATCAAGGGCTCCTCTGAAGATGCCCGGGAATGCCAGGACGTTGTTGATCTGGTTCGGGAAATCGGAACGTCCGGTGCCGACGACCGCAGCTCCCGCTTCTTTCGCTTCGTCCGGCATGATTTCAGGCGTCGGGTTGGCCATGGCGAATATGATCGGGTCTCTTGCCATGGACCTTACCATATCCTGCGTCAGCACACCAGCCACTGACAGGCCGATAAACACGTCGGCACCAACAATGACATCCTTCAGTGATCCCTTTTTCTTTTCGAAATTCGATATCTTCGCCATCTCGGCCTTCTCGGCGTTCAGGTTTTCCCTGCCCTCATAAATGGCTCCCTTTGTATCACAAAGGATGACCTTCTTCAGGCCCATCGCCATGAGGAGCCTTGTGACGGCAATTCCTGCCGCACCCGATCCATTGATGACGACCTCGATATCCCTGATATCCTTCTTCACGATCTTCAGTGCGTTTATCATCGCAGCCAGCGTGACGACAGCGGTACCATGCTGGTCGTCGTGGAAGATCGGTATATCACATTCCGCCTTGAGCCGCCTTTCTATTTCAAAGCATCTCGGCGCGGATATATCCTCCAGGTTGATGCCGCCAAAGCTGCCCGAGATCAGCTTGATCGTATTAACTATTTCATCCACGTCCTTTGAACGGATGCACAACGGGAAAGCATCTACATCCGCGAAAGACTTGAACAGCACGCACTTACCTTCCATGACGGGCATCCCGGCCTCAGGACCTATATCGCCAAGCCCGAGCACGGCTGTGCCGTCCGTCACCACTGCGACAAGATTCCACCTTCTCGTCAGTTCAAAAGACTTGTCCACATCCTTCTGGATCGCGAGACAGGGTTCGGCTACACCGGGCGTATAAGCCAGCGACAACTCCTGCTTGTTCGTTACGGGCACCTTGCTTATGACTTCGATCTTGCCCCTCCATTCACCATGCAATCTTAAAGATTCCTTCCTGTAATCCATCGATATCTACTCCCCCTGAGAAAGTATAAAACCCTATTCGATTATTATGCATATACCGGCGACCCTCGGTTCGGCCGGCTTTCCGTTCACTTAAGCCATATTTCGGCACTGACTGCCTGATATAAAATTAACAATATCAAGGATAGCAAAGTTTATATCCTTAATCAAGCCATTTTTGGCAGGATCAAGCTGTTTTCGGCAGACAGCGGCGAAACGTGCCCGTCTGGACAGGCGGCAGAATGGCAC
>Ga0134092_1001089_pt1 | contig 24748 bp, 20 predicted proteins | sample 3_6taG_FD_94454 | JGI IMG/M metagenome (GOLD analysis project Ga0134092, IMG submission 94454) | Switchgrass degrading microbial communities from high solid loading bioreactors in New Hampshire, USA - 3_6_20_6_A3 metaG | ecosystem: Engineered > Bioreactor > Semi-continuous > Anaerobic >... | reverse complement strand
AATGGGGAAGGTAACGCCGGTATATAGGATTCTTCGTTGCATCCAACATGCTGAATTAATTTAGTTTTAGGCTTTACCAAAGAAGATTTGTTCTGAAAAATCCTACAAAAAGTTGACACTATCAAAAGAAAAAAGGGCCTTTTCTTTTTCGATGAGATGTGATATATTATAACAAGTAAATGCGCATTTACTTTTAAAATTTCATAGGACTTAAATCATTCAGGTACTTCTTCGGAAGAGTAAAAGGGAAAGCGGTGTAAATCCGCTGCAGCCCCCGCTACTGTGAGGGATGATGAAACCGATAAATAAGCCACTGGGAAACTGGGAAGGTGATCGGGAGTAAGATGATTCCCAAGCCAGGATACCTGCCTGATTGATTCGTAGCAGCACCTTCGGTGGGAAGGCAGACTGCATCATTCTTATGCTGTTTTTTTGGGCTTTGGCATATTGAATGGGCTCTTCCTGCGGAGGAGTCCATTTTCTTTTGCCCGGCACTCTAGATCCAGGAAAAGGAGCGATTCATCATGAAATATAAGACCATATCTCTTCTTTTGGCGATGCTGATTGTTTTCTCCTTTGCCGCAGGTTGCGGCACCAATAGCCAGGAACCTTCTGAGGAACCCTCAAACCGGCAGATTAAAATCATAGACAGCATGAACAGGGAAGTGGTTCTGGAGAAGGTTCCCGAGAAAATCGTTTCCCTTACTCCCAGCAATACGGAGCTTTTGTTTGCACTGGGTGTAGAAGATAAAATCGTCGGAGTAAGCGAATGGACGGATTACCCGCCCGAGGCCACCTCTCTGCCGGTGGTAGGGGCTTTTAACGATCCCAATGTGGAGCTTATTTTGGAAAAGCAGCCTGACCTGGTCCTTGCCGGAAACAAGCTTCAGGCAGAGTCCTTGAATAAATTGGAGGAACTGGGGATTCCCTTTGCTGCAATTGAAGGCACCACTTATGAGGAGGTTCTGGAAACCATCACTTTGGTGGGCAAGCTGGTTGGAAAAGAGGATAAGGCCAAGGAAATCGTGGATACCATGGTGGCCAAGGCCAATTCCATCAAAGAGGCTGTTTCATCGGCTGAAAAACCCACCGTATATTTTGTGTTGTACTACGGACAGGATAATTACACCTCCGGTCCCGGGAGCTTTGTCAATGAACTCATTGAAATGGCAGGGGGAGATCCTATCACAAAGGATGCTCCTGTCCCGTGGCCAAACTACAGCATGGAAAAGCTGATTGAAAAAGATCCGGATATTATTCTGGTATCCTCCGATGTGGGTGACATCGAAGGAGTGAAAAACGCGGAAGGATACAGGGACTTGACAGCAGTCAAGGAAGGGAGAGTCTACATGATCGAAAGCGGGCCGGTTATGCGGCCAGGGCCGAGGCTGGCAGACGGACTGGAATCCATTGCAAAGATCCTGCATCCTGATTTGGTAGGGAAATAAGCCATGAAATCCTATTATGCCAACAAAAGGAAATATGGCCTTCTGGCCATATTTCTTGCCCTTTTTATCATCATTGCCGGGCTGGCGGCCTGTACCGTTGGATCGGCCAATATCAGCATCATGGATTCCCTCAAGATGATCATGCAAAAAGTCCCCTTTGTCCGGCAGTGGATTGGTGCAGAATTCTCATCGACCCACCAGGCCATTGTGCTAAATCTGCGCCTTCCCCGTGTCATTCTGGCTGCACTGGTAGGAGCCGGATTGGCGGTATCCGGTGCCGTTTTCCAGGGAATGTTCAAAAATCCCATGGCGGATCCCTATGTTTTGGGAGTATCCTCCGGTGCAGCCTTAGGTGCTACCCTGGCTATCATCTTGGGCCTGCGGACAGCCCTTGGCGGAATGGCCTGGATCTCCATCTTCGCCTTTTGCGGGGCCGTTGTAACCATTTTTATGGTTTACTCCCTGGCCAGGGGGAAAACGAAAACTTCCGTTACAGCCCTGCTTCTGTCAGGTACGGCCATCAGTTCTCTGATCACCGCCTGCATCTCTGCCTTGATGATCTTCTTTCGCAACAGGATGGAGCAGGTGATTCTCTGGACCATGGGAAGTTTCAGCGGAGCCGGTTGGAACGATGTCCTTTGGGCTCTGCCGCTCATTTTACTGGGAATCATCGTCTCCCACCTCTTTGCGCGGGATCTCAATATCCTCCTATCCGGGGATGAAAGCGCCCTGCATTTGGGAGTGAATGTGGAGGCAGTCAAGAAGATCCTGCTGCTGACCGGTTCACTGACTACGGCTGCATCGGTATCCGTCAGCGGGATCATCGGCTTTGTAGGGCTCATGGTCCCCCACATTGTCAGGCTCCTGGTTGGGCCTGACCACAGGGTTTTGATCCCCTTCTCTGCCCTGGCGGGGGCCTTGTTTTTGATGATCACGGATACCATTGCCAGGACGGCTGCCAATCCTATAGAAATCCCTGTGGGCATTATCACTGCCATCTTTGGCGGACCGTTTTTTATCTACCTGTTAAAGCGAAAGAAAGACAGTGTGGTATAAAAGTCCTTTTAAGGAGACAAGGTTCATGAAACATATCATAGAAGTCAAAAATTTAACATGGAAATATGATAAAAAAACGATTCTCTCCGATATCAATCTGTCCATTGCCAGAGGCACTTTAACAGGTATCATCGGACCCAATGGCTCCGGCAAGACCACCCTCCTTAAGAATATTTCTTCTGTCCTCAAGCCTCAAAGGGGCAGTGTTTTTATCGAAGGCAAAGATATCCTTGATTATTCTGCCCGTCAACTGGCACAGAAGATGGCCTTTGTTCCCCAGAATACCAATATGGACTTTGACTTTACAGCCCTGGATGTGGTGCTCATGGGAAGAAACCCCCATCTTGGCAGATTCCAGGAGGAAAGTCAGGAGGATATCGAAATTGCCCAAAACGCCATGAGGATGACCCGAACCCTTGAATTTCAGGATCGCAAGATCACCACCTTAAGCGGAGGCGAACGCCAGCGGGTGATCATTGCTAGGGCCATTGCCCAGGAGACCGATATCATCCTGATGGATGAGCCCATATCCAATCTGGATATACGGCATCAGGTGGATATCCTGAACCTGATTCAAGATCTGGTACAGAACCACGGCAAGACCATTATCACGGTGCTCCATGATCTGAACCTTGCCGCCCACTTTTGTGAGGAAGTCCTGCTGCTGAAAAACGGCCGCATTTACAGCAAGGGTACCCCGAAAGAGGTCCTGACCCCCGATACCGTTAAGGACGTATATGAAATAAAGGTGAAGTCATTAAACCCCTTTAGCGACGATACACCCCACCTCATTCCATATTTGTCAAAATAAAAGCCCTCGGTTCTCGAGGGCTTTTTTGTGTCATCTTTGAGTGAGGGGATTCATTCATTGATTTTTAAACCGCTTTTTATTCCAAAAGAACAACAAAGCGGCTGCGGCAACCGGCAAAAGAAGCATAAGCATGACTACTCCGTTATGCTTTTTCTCTTTGGCAGGTTCTTGCTCCAATGGCTCTGCAGAACTTGGAGGATTTGTATCAGTATTCCCTTCATCAGGATCTCCCGGAATGAACTCTACTGTATTGCTGGGTTCAGATATATTTCCCTCGGAATCCACCGCCAGAACATAATAGCTATACTTCTGACCAGGCTCCAATCCTAGATCAGGATACTGGGTTTTCTCTGTTGATTTGATCTCAATTCCGTTTCGATAGATGAGATATCCCGTTATCTCATTTTCGCCTGTAGCGGGCTCCCATTGAAGAAGAACACTGGATCTGTTTCCTCCCTTGATCTCCAGATTCTTCGGTGGCGTCGGAGGTACACTGACTGGAAAATCAATGGTTCTTACTGCGCATTTCTCAATATACGGTACGATCTTTCTTCCCCATTCAGTCAGGTTGTTGTAATCATACCCAACAGTCATGTTATGGCCGTCTTTCTCATCCGCTCCCCTCCATGACCAGGGCATCCAGCCAATATCGTACTTTGCACACTCTTCCAGCATGATCTCCCATGTTATCGGTTTATCATAAAATACTCCTACATGGGAAAACTCCCCGACAATAAAGCACAAATTCTTGTCTGCAGCGGACTGAAAGGCATTGGTATACCGGGATCTGGGCTGATTTTCATCCCATACATGCCAGGAAAAAATCAAGTTGTGCTCCGGATCATGCTTAAGGAGGCTCGGCCCTCTTTCCAGCAGGTAATCCTCTCCCCTTCCCCAGACAGCTGCATCAATCATCAATGGGACCCGGATTCCTCCCTCCCTAAACCGGGTGATGATCTCTTTGTATTTTTCTTCCCATTCGTCTTTTGGCACATTCGCCCCCGCTTCATTGGCGATATTCACAATGATGTAGTCTTCGTACTTCTTAATGGTGTCTACAACATCCGGCTGCAACCACCAATCGACACACTTGTCCAGTTCCTCCCATTTTCCGGTTGCGTTCCATACCCCCGGGATAGGGATTAACCGGTGCCGGATACTGTTGCGAATTGTTTGATCCAATTTTTCGAGGGGAATATTCTGATCCACATTCCAAAAGATTCTTACTGCATTCGCTCCGGTCTTTTCGATATTGGGCAGGGATTTCTTTCCTGCATCATCCCAATAGATGATCATGGCATTAACCCCTATGAGGATCACTTTGTTCCCTTTACTATCATACAAATACCTTCCGTCGACCCGGAGCCCGTTGTATTCCGGCTGAGCCGGCTGGGCTGCGGCAAAACCGGGAAATATCATCTGCAGGATGAAAGCCATAAGCAATGGGAACCCTAATTTTTTATTCATCGAAACTCCCCCTTATGTCAGGTTTCAGCCTTTCACTAATAAAACTTTAACATCAAATAAGTCCTTCAACTAAAAGCTGTAAGCTTTCCTTATCTTCTCCAAGCCCGCTCTGGCAGCTTCAAGGGCTGTCCTTTCCTCCAAAATCCTTGATAAACAGCTCCGGGGAAAGGCAGCCATTGTAGCCTATTCTACACAGCAATTCCGCAATCCTCTCGGCGGGAGCTGCTCCATCCCCGAGGAAAACCCTGTCCCCATCGGTTTCTCCGTTTTCCATCTACTTCTCAATATCCCTTACCCACTGCTCAATCCCTTCATATCCTGCCAGAGCAGCCGTTTCCATCTGCTGCTTGATACTAGGGCCAAAAGGCATCAGGGTTGATGTATTTAAAGCAGCTTTAAAACGGGGCCCATTTCCTTTCATTTTCTACCTCATAACAGTGATTGAACTCAATTTTAAGACCAGTATTTTTCTGCCCGATCTATAAGCCTATAGGCTTGCTCTTCTTCCATGTCAGGGAAAAGCAAGTACAGCCCGTCTGAGCCAAAACGATTCACCAGACGGTCCGCACTCCTAACCCAGTCATCGTATCCTCCGTCCCGCAGGTACACCCAAAGGGATTTCCCGGCTGCTCTGACTTTTTCGTAGATGGGATACCAGACCTCGTTTCCTCCGTCCGGTTTCCCGGCACCGGGTTCAAACTGCAAGGCATCCAGGGCTTCTATTTCCATCAGGGCATCCACATGGCGGACGCAATCGGGCCCATCCAGGTGAAACAAGGAATAATCCAGGGCTTCACACTGCCTGGTCAGTGACGGCTGAGCAAACTCTCTAAACTGTTTCGGCGACATCATTGCAGCAAAGTCGCACTGGACCTTTGCCGTTTTTCCCGGTCCCCAGATATGAAATGCCGTGTAGCTGGAACCGCCCTTTTCATTCCTTACCGCATGATGCATTGGATCATAATATTGAAAATACAACTGATCGATTCTCTCCACCAATTCTTTCACCAGTTCCGGCCGATCGATCAAATCATAGCAGAAGGCAAAAGGCCCCCTCATCGCGGAGAGAATATCCAGGTTCTCAATGATATCAGGGATATTCACCAGAAAATCCCCCTGAGCCAAATCCTGGGCCTTTTGGATCAGCTCCAGATGGGTATTCCACCAGAAGTTATCGGAATCAAATCTTAGCTCACCAAATTCTTCCCAGTCATGCACGCATTCCTTGTACCATACCGTGTCCCAGGCAAAGATGGGCTCGGATCCCAAATAGGTAGCCATGGAGCCGGGACCTATGTTCAAATCCAGGGAAGGATAGGATTCAGCAAGAAAGATATGGGTACGGCAGTAATTTCGAATTTCCTTGACCCGCCTTTCTACATCCAGGTACATTTCCTTAGGCGTTCGTGGTCCATCAACCGGTTCCAACTCCTCGACAGGTTTCTTCCTCTTTGCAACGATCCTCAGCATTGGCCTTCCAATCTTGGATCGATTCCACCAGGCTTCAAAGCGTTTCCGGGTTTCATCCCAGTTTTCCTTGAATTTCAATTCAGTCCCTCCTCTTTTTTAGCAAACACCTGGTGAATATATTCCATGTAAGCCCATAAAATCCTTTATTCTTTCACAAAAAAAAGTCCCGGATTCATCTCCGGAGACTATTTTGATTCAACATTATATCTAATTTCCCTAAAAATTCCAGTATTTTTTATCATATATTTGGACCAATATAATTTCTGAAAATAATGATGAAGCTATGTTCAGCCTTTCGTGAAGTACACGTTCATCGAAGCCCTCCACAGGGATCGTTTTTTTCCTTGCCCGTAGGATCAGGACTTCAAAATCTTGCAAAAGGCCGAAATCTTTACCTCTCTCATGTTTCACAGGCTATATTTAATTTGGCTATTGAAAGTTCTAACTTGATAAATGGCACCCCTGTTTGTGTGCCCCTGCTTTACACAACCATTTCAACCAGAATCACGATAAGGGGAAATATAACGAGCAGATATGCGGCTGTTGTGGTGATCAAAGACGCCATGGCCAGATGCATGTTCAAATCGTTGAGCTTGGATGTAATGACGGCATTGATGGCCGTAGGAGAAGCCGAAATAATGACTACGGAAAGCAGAGCTTCCAAACCTTTGATAAAAGGCAGCGCTATGAGCAAAACCACAAGGGGAGTCGCAACAAATCGAATCCAAAACACATCCAGAGTGCTCTTCCAGAAATGCTTGATTTCCTGAAAATCCATAAAATATCCTATCGGAAGGACTGACATCCAGGCGCTTAAATGCACCATCCACTCAAAGGAGCTGTCAAAGACCGCCGGCCGCTGAAGCCCGGTCCAGTTGAGAATAAAGCCGATAAAAATCCCTATCACAGGAATCTGTTTGGGGTTTAGCAGTATCTTCTTGATGGACAGGCTTTCCCCCTCTCCTCCCCTACCGGCCTGATAGAAATATCTCGCCATGGGGAAGCAGAACATATACAACACTACATTGGAAAACAGCATCACCAGCTGTGCATAGGCATATCCCTCTTCGCCAAAGAGAATAAACAGGCAAAGAGTACCTACCACCCCGCGGTTTACAAGCATAGTGGACAGGATGTAAGCTCCTTGATCCAGGGGACTGTCATATTTGTGCTTTACCCTGAAGTAACCAATAAGCCCTGGAACGATCTGCATGATGACACCCAAAATGGGAAGCCAGATTAGCTCAGTATCCAGGGAAATGGTCCAAAAGCTTAAGACTGCCATGATGGGTGCAAGAACCAGTATGTGCCAGTACATCATTTGATCAAAAAATTTTGGTTTTAATTTCGTTTTCTTTAAGAGATATCCAACCGTTAACGGTAAAATCAAATCTGTGAAAAAAAATAGTACCTTCAGTGCTGCATTCATCTTCATTTCAGCAGGGCTCCCCTCTCCCCGCCCAATCCTCCGTTTCCCCTAGATTACTGAATCAGGCCCTTTGAATATTCCTGCCCGCCTCTACCTTTTCGATAAACTTTCTGGCCCGCTCGGTGATCTCCTGAAAATCCCCGCTCTGAACCGTTTTTTGATCCACCAGCTGAGTGCCGATTCCTAAGGCAAAGGCACCGTTTCGAATAAAGGCTTCCGCATTATCCAAAGATACGCCCCCAACCGGCATGATCTCCACCTGAGGCAGCGGACCCTTTACGTCCTTGATATAAGCCGGCCCGAAAACCCTTGCGGGAAATACCTTGACAAGCTGGGCTCCGGCCTGCCAGGCCATGAGTATCTCCGTCGGAGTCAATACACCCGGGACCGCCAATTTGCTGTATCGGTTGCACATCTCAATCATTGCCGTGGACAAAGTGGGGGATAATACAAAATCCGCTCCGGCCAAAATAGCCGCCCTTGCAGTCTCCCCATCCAAGGCCGTTCCGGCTCCCACCGTCATCCTTTGGCCAAATTCCGCTTTCACTTTCTCTATCATCCTGAGGGCCCCGGGGGTATCCAGGGTAATTTCGATGCCGCGAATGCCGCCTTCGTACAGGGCTTCCACCGTGGCCCTGATATGGCTTTCCTGAATCCCTCTGACAATGGAAACAATGCCGCATTCATAGATCGCATTTAAAATTTTGGATACCATCTTTTTCACCTCTCTTATGAACTATCTGGCTACCTGCCGGTGCCCCTCTATGAAGGCCTCCAGCTCGCTGCGGGTAGGCAGGCCTTCAATATCACCCCGGCTGGTTACGGCAAAGGCTCCCATGGCATTGGCCAGCCGTCCGCATTCCAGGAGGCTCTTACCCTCCAGGATGCCGGCTAAAAAGCCTGCCGCATAGGCATCACCGGCCCCGATGGGATCGACCACCCGGTCTACCTTAAACCCATCTACTTTGATTCTGCTTTCTCGATCGGCAACTAAAGCGCCTTCCTTTCCAAGCTTTAGCGCCACTTTCTTAATTCCGAATGAAAGCAAGGCATCGATGATCTCATCGGGCTCATCCAGTCCCAGGATCATCTGCGCTTCATCCAGTCCCGGCAGAACGATGTCTGCCCGGCGAAGGATTTGTCCCAAAACCTCTGCAGCTTCCTTTCGATTCCACAGCTTTAGCCTGATATTGGGATCAAAGCTTACCAGGATCCCCTTTTCTCTGGCCATCTCAATGGCACGATAGACCGTTTCCCTGCAGCTTTGGCTCAGGGCAGGGGTAATTCCAGTTAAATGCAGGATTTTTGCCCGGGAGATGTACTCCTCATCCAGATCATCAGGGCTCATCCGGCTGGCCGCTGAATTCCTTCGGTAATAATATACCTTGGTTTCCCGGCCCTCATGGATTTCCTTAAACATAAGACCGGTGGGAGCCTCCGGATCCATTTTCACCTGAGCGACATCAACTCCCTCTCCCCTGATCTCCCGAAGCAGGAATTCCCCGAATTCATCCCGTCCAACCCTGCTGATCCATCCGCAGCTGTGGCCTAGTCTGGTTAGGCCTATTGCTACATTGCTCTCCGCCCCCGCCATGCTCTTTTGAAAACCATGAACATACCGGAGAGGCCCGTTTTGCATGGGGCTAAACAGGACCATGGTCTCTCCGATGGTTATCACTTCCGGCATTGTATGCTCCTCTCCTTTTTTAAAATCGATCCGGGGGTAGACGTATCTGACCCCGGATCGATCCGCTTCTTTACCATTCCGAGATGACGCCGTCCACGCATCTCCATACGGGGTTTTTCCAATTGTGCCCGATCCTGGCCATCTCCCGGACCTTTTCTTCCGATACCTCAATCCCCAGGCCGGGAGCCTTCATCCGGGCTACATAGCCGTCCTGATATTCAAATACGCTGGGGTCCGCCAGGTAATCCAAAAGGTCTGACCCTTGATTATAATGAATGCCCAGGCTCTGCTCCTGAATAAAGGCATTGGGTGTACAGAAATCAAGCTGCAGGCAGGCTGCCAGTGCAATGGGCCCTAACGGACAGTGGGGAGCCACGGCAACATCATAGGCCTCAGCCATGGCGGCAATCTTTCGGACCTCCAGGATACCACCGGCATGGCTCAAATCAGGCTGGATGATATCCACACCTCCGTCGTGAAGAAGATGCTTAAAGCCCCATCTCGTATAATGCCGCTCCCCGGTAGCAATGGGAATGCTTGAGTGCCTCTGCAGTTCTACAAAAGCCTCTTGATTTTCCGGCAATACCGGTTCTTCCACAAACAGGAGCTTAAAGGGTTCCAGCTCCTTCATCAAAACCTTTGCCATGGCCTTATGGACCCTTCCGTGGAAATCCAGGGCAATATCCAACTGGTATCCTACAGCATCCCGGATGGCCTGCACCCTGGCGATGGTTTCCTCCACCTTGCGATAGGATTCGATCCATTCCATTTCGGATGTGGCATTCATCTTGATGGCTTTATAGCCCTCATCAAGCTTCTCCTTTGCCGCCTGGGCTACATTATCGGGCTTATCCCCGCCGATCCAGGAATAAACCTTTATTTTATCCCGTACAGGCCCGCCGAGAAGCTCATAAACCGGTACGCCCAAAGCCTTACCCTTGATATCCCACAGGGCCTGTTCTATTCCCGATATGGCGCTCATCAGCACCGGGCCTCCCCGGTAGAAGGCCCCGCGGTAGAGAACCTGCCAGATGTCCTCAATATGACCGGCGTCCCTGCCGATCACATATTCCTTCATTTCCTCCACGGCCGCTAAAACGGAATCGGCCTTTCCTTCGACAATGGGCTCACCCCAACCGACAATTCCCGATTGGGTTGTAACCTTCACAAAGAGCCAGCGGGGGGGAACTTTAAAAAGCTCTATTCTCTCTATTCTCATAAAACTCGCTCCTTTTGTCAGAGATCTATCATATTCTACAACCGTTCCGATAATCCTCTGTTTCCGATGCCTGCGTCGCTACCTTTGATTTGTCTTATGGGGTACCACATCACAGGTTTCCTGATAAAAGGTCAGCATTCTCTCCTTCATCCGTATAAGGATATCTGCCATAGCCGGATCATCGATGCGATTGACCAGTTCAGCCGGATCCTCTGTCAAATCGTACAGCTCATCCTGCTCGTAAAATCTCCTGACGTATTTGAATTTCTTCGTCCTGCACATGGTGACCTTTGTATGCTCCGGCCCCTCCTGCACCTGAAGGCTTATCCTGGGCCAATACAGGCCTGACGGGTTTAAGCTGCTGGTGGACTCCCTCTCCATGCAGTGGAATTCTCCCCTCAGCCTTCCTCCTTCGCAAAAAACCGCATCCCTGTGCTCGTCGGTTTCTCCTGCAATGACCGGCAGGAGGGAGCGGCCAAAGTGGGTGTGGTTCGGCTTAATCCCGGCCAAATCCTCAACCGTTGCAGGAAAATCAATGAGCTCCACCAAAGCCTCGCTGACCCTTGGCCTGACCTTTACCCATGCCGGAGGCTTGATTATAAACGGCACCCTGGTCAGGCAGTCCTCAAAGGTATTCTGGGTCTTCTCCACCAGGCCGTAATCACCGGTAAAATCCCCATGATCGGAAAAGAAGAAGATGGCCGAGTCGTCATAGATGCCGGCTTCTTTGAGGGCTTTCACAATCAAGCCAAACTGATGATCCACCCTGGCACACATCCCATAGTAGGTAGCCCGAAGCTCCGTCCAGCGATCCTCCGTCCATCCCTGCAGCCTTTGCCGCTCATGGATTCCTTTGAGGATGCTGGGCTTCCCTTTCCAATCAGCGGGCGCCGGAATGCGGTCTGGGATCTTGTCCCGATCGATCATGCTGTAAAAGGGCTCTTCAACGCCATAGGGAGGATGGGGGTACAAAAGGGGGAGATAGATGCAAAGGGGCTTATCCTTCGGCGCATTTTTGATCTGCTCGATGGCTCCAAAAACCAGAGCCCAATCCTGATCATAATATGCTTCTTCGTCCGGCGCCTTTTCCAGTTTGCCTGCATAGAAGGAATAATAATTGTCACCGTCGGGCTCTCCCCTCCAGACATCGTAGCCATGGAGGTTGGTTTCCGGACGGGGGTGGTGTTTTGGCCGGTACTTCACATCGCAGTAATCATCAAAGCCGTTTTCTCCCGGCACCAAATCATTTTTGCCGCCCCACCACACGAAATACCCGTGTTCCTTCAGGGTCCTCAAAAGAACAGGCTCGTCGGGCGCCATCATATGGTGCATGGTGCGGTGTCCCCTTACATGGGGATACCAGCCGCTCATAAAGGAACACCGGCTGGGAGTGCATACAGGATTCTGACAGAACGCATAACGAAAGGATACTGCATCTTTCTGAACAATCTCATCGAGATTGGGGGTTACAGCAGCGGGGTTTCCCATATGGCCCAAAACGTCTCCCCGCCATTGATCCGGGTTGAAGATGATAATGTGGGGTTTTTTATTCATGTCTTTGCCTCCGTTCCACCTGGGTATCATAAAAAATCGCTGCCTGTGACGTGTTTCAAATCATTATCAATATACCATATTTCTGCCCTGTATGCATAGGAGCAAATCGATCGAAATCCCTTAGACAGGCCGGTACTGAAGAAAAACGAATCAGTTCCTCAGTAGAACGGGATTTCAGGGGGAATTTGCTGGCTTTTCGTGGGCTAAAAGCAAAATGTGTCCACTTTTCAGCAATTTGTGAAAAGCATATTTCCAGCCAATTCGGTATAATCTATATAGAATCGCAAACTTATCCATAGCCGTTTGTTTCAGCAGAACGATAAAAATTAGGAGGGATACAAATGACAGAAATACCGGCTTATAAAGACGAGAGTTTAAGCTTTGAGGAGCGAGCCAGGGATCTGGTATCCAGGATGACCCTGGAGGAAAAGGCCAGCCAAATGGTCTACAATGCTCCGGCCATTCCCCGGCTCGGGATACCGGCCTATAACTGGTGGAATGAAGCCCTGCACGGTGTAGCCCGCGCCGGCGTAGCCACCATGTTCCCCCAGGCCATCGCCATGGCAGCCACCTTTGATGAGGATTTGATCTTCAAAGTGGCTGATGTGATCTCCACCGAAGCCCGGGCGAAATATCACGAGTTCCAAAGAAAAGGCGATCGCGACATCTACAAGGGCCTTACCTTTTGGTCCCCCAATATCAACATCTTCAGGGATCCCCGGTGGGGACGGGGCCATGAAACCTACGGTGAAGACCCCTACCTGACCTCAAGGCTGGGCGTGGCTTTTGTCAAAGGTCTCCAGGGGAATGATGAAAAGTACCTGAAGGCAGCAGCCTGTGCCAAGCATTATGCCGTCCATAGCGGACCTGAGAGCGAGAGGCACGAGTTCAATGCGGTTGTTTCCAAAAAAGATTTACGAGAAACCTATCTTCCCGCTTTCAAGACCCTGGTAAAAGAGGCCAAGGTGGAAGCGGTGATGGGTGCCTACAACCGGGTGAATGGCGAGCCCTGCTGTGGAAGCAAAACACTATTAAAGGATATCCTTCGGGGCGAATGGGGCTTCAGCGGCCATGTGGTTTCAGACTGCTGGGCCATTAAGGACTTCCATGATAATCATCATGTTACCCATACCGCTCCCGAATCGGCGGCTCTGGCACTGAAAAACGGCTGTGACCTCAACTGTGGGGTTACATACCTCCATGTCCTCACGGCCCTTCAGGAAGGGCTCGTCACCGAAGAGGACATCGACCGCGCCGTTACCCGGCTCATGATAACCCGGATGAAACTGGGGATGTTTGACAGCCCTGAAAAAGTGCCTTACGCCAATATCCCATACGATGTGAATGACTGTAAGGAGCATAACAAGCTGGCCCTGGAAGTGGCGAAAAAATCCCTGGTGCTACTGAAGAATCAGGATTCCCTGCTTCCCCTTGATAAAAGCAAGATCCGCACCATTGCAGTGATAGGTCCCAATGCCAACAGCAGGCAGGCTTTGGTGGGCAACTATGAAGGTACGGCCTCAAGGTACATCACTGTCCTGGAGGGTATCCAGCAGGCAGTCGGTGAAGAGATCCGCGTCATCTATGCGGAAGGCTGCCATCTGTACAGAGACAGGTCTTCCGGCCTTACACAGCCCAAGGACCGCTTTGCCGAAGCCATTTCTGCCGCTGAGTTAGCGGATGTGGTTGTCATGTGCCTGGGACTCGATAGCAGCATCGAGGGTGAAGAAGGCGACGCTTCCAACGAATACGGCAGCGGTGACAAGAAGCATCTGAACCTGCCGGGACTGCAGCAGGAACTCCTGGAAACCATTCACAAGACAGGCAAGCCCATCATCCTGGTCCTGCTTTCGGGAAGTGCTTTGGCTGTCAGCTGGGCTGATGAGAATATACCTGCCATCATCCAGGCCTGGTATCCGGGAGCCCAGGGCGGGACGGCCATTGCAAGCTTGATATTCGGGGATTACAGCCCGTCGGGAAGACTTCCTGTTACCTTCTATCGAACCACGGAAGAGCTGCCGGATTTCCGCGACTACTCCATGAAGAACAGGACATACCGCTATATGAAAAATGAAGCCCTGTATCCCTTTGGATACGGCCTCAGCTATACCAAATTCGAATACAGCGAACTCAAGCTCTCCAAAGACAGGATCCAGGCCGGAGAGACGATTAAGTGCAGTGCAAAGGTAAAGAATGTGGGAACCTGGGCATCGGATGAGATTGTCCAGCTCTACTTAAAGGATGTTGAGGCAAGCGTCGATGTACCGAAATGGCAGCTGCAGGGCATGAAGAGGATTCACCTGGCCCCGGGTGAAGAAACCGAAGTCCGGTTCAGCCTGACTGCCAGACAGATGGCCCTCATTGATGAAGAAGGCAAATGCATTCTGGAGCCCGGGCTCTTCAAAATATACGTCGGCGGCAGCCAGCCTGACCAAAGAAGCATGGCCTTAACCGGCACCAGGGTCCTCGAAGGCCAGTTTGAAGTAACCGGTGATCCTATAGAGCTTGAATATTGATCCCTTGCGCCTTCACCCCCGGTGAAGGCGTTTTCATGGGGACACTTCTCAACTTCTGAGCTTGATTGAGAAAAGAAATGAAAGGAGGCAGAAAGAATGGGTGTCTTCAAAGCAATCCAGGAAAGGAGGAGCATCCGGAGGTATAGCTCAAGACCCGTAGAAGAAGAAAAGCTTCAAAAAGTTCTTGAAGCCGCCAGGCTGGCCCCTTCAGCCCGAAACAGCCAGCTTTGGAAATTTATCGTCGTCCGGGATGAGGGAACCAGGAAACAGCTTGCTGAAGCAGCACCAAGGGGCCAGTTTATAAAGGATGCTCCCGTTGTCATTGTCGCCTGTGGATTAAGCCCCGGTTTTATGAGCTGCGGGCAAGCCAGGCATACCGTTGATGTATCCATCGCCGTTTCCTTCATGATTCTGGAGGCCTATGAACTGGGCTTGGGAACCTGCTGGCTGGGATGTCATGATCCCGTCAGGTTCAGAAAAATACTGGGTATCCCGGATGATGTGGAGATCGTGGCCGTTACTCCTCTGGGTTATCCCGATGAAACCCCTGCTCCAAAGCCCCGGAAAGCCCTTGACGAAATCGTCTGCTACGAGCGCTGGGGACAGCCCTCAACAATTGAGCAATAAGTTCAAAAAGGGTAAGAAAGCCGCAATGCATCGACTCTCTTACCCTTTAAATAAGCCTCTTCCTTCCCTGAAAGCCTTTTATATCCTGGGGATTATTATGAATATAGGCAGAAACTGCAAAATTGCATCGACTGGAATCCAGAATTTCGCTTGGAAACCTCCCCTGAAAAACACGGCTATGGCGGGAATACTTTATGTTATAAAACCTTACATAAGCTGTACTTAAGCAGTTCATAAATTTAGACACATCAAATCCCTTCGGGTCAAGCAGAAGATATAGATGGGTATCCATCAGGCAAAAAGCATAAAGGCTGCATTTGAACTTCTCGATATATCCCTTTAAAAGGAAAAGATAACACAGCAGCCACCTCCATATCCTGTTTACCATACCATGCCACAGAACGAATGTTCTGAAAATGCTTTTGCGAAAATTTGTCCGGTAGTTGAGAAGTATCCCCCTGCACTTGACATTTTCATTCCCGGTTGTATAATTCATATATGAACTATTTATGTTTGTAATATTTATGTTTGAAGGAGTGATGCCCTGATGACGGATTCCCTGTCCAGGGATGTGTATTGGACGATCCGATCCGTTTCCCGCATCCTGAAGGACAGACTATGCAAAAGATTGGAAGACAGCGGAATCACCTGGCCCCAGTTTCATGCCCTTTGCCACATTGATGAGAACGGCATCCCTGCCAATGAACTGGCAAAGGAGCTTCAGTGCAATGCCAGCAACATGACCGGAATCATCGACAGGATGATCGAGAACCATTGGGTCTACCGGGAGCACTCTGCGAAGGATCGGCGCGTCTGGCTCATCAAGCTCACCGAGGAGGGAAGCAAGCTAAAGGCCAAGCTTCTCCCTCAGCACTATAACAACATTGAAACGCTGATGGCCGTGCTCAGCGAGCCGGAGCTGGTGACACTGAAAAATCTTCTGGAAAAGCTAATCCATGCAGATTTGGAGGAGGAAAAGCAATGAAAGAATTGAAGGCACTTTTACCCTTTGCAAAACCCTACAAATGGCACATCGCTCTGGCCTCGCTCAGCATGATCCTGGTTACAGCCATGAACATGATCGGCCCCTGGATGGTCCGCAATCTGATTCAAATCGTCACCGAAGGAGTGGGCGGAGCAGAAAACATCCAGCGAATCAATCTGGTCACCCTATCCATTATCGTTGTCTATATCCTGCGGGCCCTCTCCCAATTCAGCACCAATTATGTCTCCCATTATGCAGCCTGGCATATCCTGGACAAAATCAGAAAGCACATGTATGACCACATGCAAAGCTTGTCTCTAAGATACTATCACGACAAGCAGACGGGAGACCTCATGTCCCGCGTGATCAATGATACCCGAAATTTCGAACAGCTCCTGGCCCACGCCGTTCCCACCATTGTAGTCAACGGTTTCACCCTGATCGGTGTCTTCGTTATCCTTTTGTCCATGAATGTCCGGTTAACCCTCTTTACATTGATCCCAATTCCCGTTTTGGCATGGCTGGTTCTAAAATTCAGTACCGTCTCCCGCCCCTTATTCAAAATCGCCCAGGAAAAAATCGCTGACGTGAATTCCATCCTCCAGGATAACTTCTCCGGCATCAAAGAGATCAAAGCCTTTACCCAGGAAGAATATGAAAGCCGGAGGACCGCTGCCGGCATCTTTGCCCATACCATCTCCATATTAAAGGCTGTGAAAATGAGCAACGCCTTTCATCCGGCCATTGAATTTGTGGCCAGCACCGGCACAATCATCGTGATCTTTTTTGGAGGCAGGCTGGCTCTGGGCAACGCACTTCCCATCGAGGACCTTGTTGCCTTCCTGATGTATCTTGGCATGTTCTATCAGCCCATCACTGCCCTGGGACAGATCAACGAAGGCCTCCAGCAGGCATTGGCCAGTGCCGAACGGGTCATTGAAGTACTGAATGAAGAGCCGGAAGTTGCTGAATCGCCGGATATGATTGTCCTGGATAAGGTCGAAGGTCAGATTGAGTTTCGCGATGTAAGCTTCCAGTACGTGGATAACGTCCCCGTCCTCAAGAACATCTCATTCAAAGTCAACCCCGGAGAAACCCTGGCCCTGGTAGGAGCAACCGGAGTGGGGAAAACGACGATCGCCAGCTTGATCCCAAGATTTTATGATCCCGATTCCGGCGAGATCCTGTTAGACGGCATCAATATAAAGGACATCAACCTCCAGAGCCTGCGGAAGCAAATCAGCCTGGTATCCCAGGACGTTTTCCTGTTCAACGGAACGGTCAGAGAGAACATCCTCTATGGCTGCCCCAATGCCACAGAAGAAGAAATGATCGAAGCCGCTAAAATTGCCCATGCCCATGAATTCATTCTGGAGCTGCCCGAAGGCTATGATACAAAGGTGGGTGAACGGGGAGTCAAACTCTCCGGCGGTCAAAAACAGAGGATTTCTATTGCCCGGGCAATACTGAAAAATTCTCCCATTTTGATTCTGGATGAAGCAACCTCCTCCGTTGATACCCGTACGGAGAAGCTCATCCAGGAGGCCCTCAATCGCCTGAAACAGAATAAGACGACCATTATCATCGCCCACCGCCTGTCTACCATCCGGGAAGCGGATCAAATCATCGTCCTGAAGGAAGGAGAAGTTTTGGAAAGGGGCAAGCATGAGGAGCTGATTCGCTCCGGCGGCCTGTACGCCCAGTTATGGAAGGCCCAAAGCTCTCTGCAGCAGCTGGCCGTATAAAAGTACAAAAAGGTCTGCCGCACAATTGGAAGCGGCAGACCTTTTCATTTTCTTAAAAACAAGAAACAGGCGGGAGCTAAAACATGAAGAAAAAATACCTGCTGTCTTTGTTGCCCTACTTGAAGCAGTTCTCCCTTTTTCTTTCTTTTAGCAGACCTGCTTACAGAGAATCAAAAATTCACGACCCTTTCAAAGGCTCCCTTCGGGCAGTGATTCACATCAAAGAGGAAAGGCCAGTTCTTACGATTTCTCACAGGGAAGTTGTCAAGCCAGGTCCTATCATCGGCAACGCCCCAGAAGGTAACCGAAGTGATGATGTCTCGGTATTCCCTGAAGATCCGGAAGATCTCATCGTATTTCTTCTCCTGTAAATCCAGCATTTCCTGTGTAGGCTGTTTCAGTTCAATATCCCTCTCATCCCACTTATAAACCGACAGATCCAGCTCAGTGATTTGAATCTGTAAACCCAGAGAGGCGTATAGATCCAAGGCTGTTTTGATGTCCTCCGCTGAAGGACCGTAAATGCTCCAATGCCCCTGGATGCCGATGCCATGGATGGGAACTCCCCTCTCCTTCATTCCCTTCACCAGGGAGTAGATCTTATCCCTCTTCCCCGGGTATACGGCGCTGTAATCATTGTAAAACAAAGCTGCGTCAGGATCTGCTTCGTGGGCGTACTCAAAAGCCCTATCAATATAGTCTTCTCCGATGATTTCGAACCACCTGGTCTTTCGATAGAAATAATCCCGCTTGTCTTCCACCGCCTCGTTCACAACGTCCCAGGCGTAGATCCTGCCCTTATAGCGGCCTGCAACGGTCTCGATGTGTTCCTTCATCCTCGACAGAAGGACATCCCTTGAAACATCATTCCCGTCAGAGTCCTGAAAAACCCAGTCGGGGGTTTGTTGATGCCAAACCAGGGTATGGCCCCTCATCTTCAAGCCATTGCTTTCTGCAAATTCCATGATGGTATCAGCAGCTTCAAAGGTGTAGACCCCTTCCCGGGGATGGGTACTTGCAAACTTCATATCGTTTTCTGCGGTTAAGCTGGAAAAGTGCTTGAGGATAAGGTCCTTGTGGCTCTTTATCGTTCCTAAGTTTACCGCCGCCCCTATCAGAAAATAGTCCCTGTAAACATCCTTCAGGGATACGCTGTGGTTACTCATGCAGCTCCATCTCCTTTCCTTTTTTTAAGCTTTTCTCAAAGAAAAACCTTAACGGTTTTCCAAGCTTTTTTCTATCTCCTCAAGGAGAATCTGCCTTGCATTTTGGTAATCCTGATAGTCAAGGCTATACAGACTTCTTGGTTCCTTTCCGGATTGGGGATGAAAATCCTCTACCCGCCTTGTTCTGAAGATCAGATTCCATACCTTCTCCAGCACCTCCTGGGCATTTGGAGCCACTCTTTTCAAGATCTGTATCAGCTCAAAAGCTTCTATTCCCCGCTTCAAATTTTTATATCGGATTGAGAGAAGGGGTTTGCCGTCATAACCGGGATAAACAAAATTGGTGTCCCCTGACTTCCAGTTGGGATATTTATAGGACAGCCGCTCCCTTGGTCTCTCCGGCCATACGGTATAGTTCCATCTCAAAAAGCCGTTAAGGCCCGTATAGGCAGTGAAATATCCGATCAACTGGCTTTCCACAAGGGGTGAGCCAATGAACGTATTGGGGTAATCCGGATGGCAGCACACATACCACAGGATACGGCCTTCCACCTGTGTTTTCAGCTTTTTAAGCAGCTCCCACTCTTCACAGCACACTGGAGGGCCGGCACAAAATCCTGAACCTCATCCTTAAAGGCATCGATGAATTCCACATGGTTGATGGCCGTCTTGAAGCGGAAGGACGGAGCCAGCTCCTTCAAAAGATCCAGCCTCTGCCGGTACAGGGATACATCGGCCGGTTCATCGGCAACGATAAGGACTCGATCGATCCAGCCCTTTTGAATGAAATACTGCTCCAGGGCCCTTATGTATTCCTTGATCTCTACTCCGGATTTCATATACTTATAGCATCCGTCCGAACGGTCCAAGTACCGGATGCGAATGGCATCGGGATAGTCATGGGCCACGGCACCAAAACCTTCTTCCGGTATGACCCAAATATTGGTCAGGCCGAAAACCTCGATTTCCCTGTCAATCCCGTATTGAAAGCACAGCTTTATATATCTCTCCATCACGGAATAATCGTAATGGAATAACCCGGACCTATCCTTTTCAACCCGGATCATGCTGTATTCAAATAGGTCTGGCGGATAATCCTTTGTCAGCGTGCAGCCCTGCCCGGACCAGGGAATCTCGGAGGCAATGACGGTCACGGCCTTTTGCCCCAGCGCCGCTAAACTTTTGACATACTCTTCAATGACGGCAAAATGCTCGTCGCTCCACAGGTAAACCTCATGCTTTCGAGCAATATTCGACAGATGTTGCCACAGGTCGAGATGGAAGCTGTATTCCCCGGGAGCCGGCATCGTCACATTTTTGACATCCAGCTCAAATTTCAGCCCACCGACTACCTTTTCATCCTCAAACATGGAATGGGATAAAATTTGTACCTCGCCTTGATACACCCCTGCATCGGCATCCGTAGGAATTTCAATCTCAACCCAAACGGGCTGGATCTCTCCCTTTCCGACATGGACGGTCTCGTTTTTCAAAAGGATATCCGATTTCAATGTCCCGTCATCATCATCAATAAAGCCAACCACATGGAGGGATGTGGGAAAGGCCTTCCTGCCGTTGTATTTCACCTGCAGCCTGACATTGGCCAGAGAGCCCTTCGGGGAAAAAGCAGGACTGTCCCCAACGGTGAGGGTATAATCCTCATCTCCCAGCAGCAACACCTGAAAGGCTGCCCAGTCACCCTTACCGGCAACCGATTGAATCCTATCAAGTCCCGGCAGTTCCCTGTCCAGGCTGCGGTTTACCTTGGTACTTTCATGGACTAAAGCCGTTTGCAAATTCATCTTATGTCCTCCTCAAAAATCAATTCTCCAAAAAACTCCGGCCGGTGAAAATCCGGAGTTTCGTTTATAATCGGATTCCAGCAGCCATAATGGGGATTTGGCGTTTCGTCCCCGCATTTATAAAAATTCCCTGCCATTTTGGATCCCCGATCTATCTCCAAAGGCCCATAATATTTTTCTAAAAAGGCAAAGGGAATCAACAGTTCTATGGTCCAGTATTCCCCGCTGTATCGATGGAGCGATTCCCCGTCAACCGAGGAACGGATACTCAGGTCAGAAACGTCGATTATTTTCTGCCTGCCATTGCGCCCTTCCCCAATTTCCAGCAAAAATACGCCCAGGGGATTGATTTCAAAGTTTAAATACCTTGGATCCTTCTCCGGCCGGGGATTTATAAAAAACTCCACACAGCTGTCCTTATAAACCGGTTCATTGATATGGAAATGACGGACGGTGATGCTTTTTTCATAAGCCGTGAATTTCACATGCAGGGACTGGTCGTCATACAGGCAACGAACCTCCACCCTGGGCTTGTAACCGTCCTTATCCCAGGGATAGCAGTCAATGACCAAGGCAGGGGCAGCGGACCAGACATCTTCGTTTCTCCCTTGAACCTTTTTAATGATATACGACTTTTTCATTGGCTTCCTCCTCAAAAGAATGCTGCAATACACAGCTCCGCCGGCTTCTCTTATGTCCTTCCGTGGATACCGGAGGGGCATGAAAGGGCCTCATTGTCCCTCAAAGCCGCCCCGCCGGTCCCCCTTTTGTTGCTCTTAAGGATTCGTATCAGCTTCCCTCAGCCGGGTTTCATCCTTTTTGCCGTTCCTAAGGCCATTTTGGGCATTACCCCTCATTAGCCTGCCCATCACTTACCGGCAAAAAGAAATGCAGGATCCTCCTTTTCCGTGAGGGGTCTTATCGTAAACCGGTACTGGTATTTGCCCGGCTGAACCTGGTATTCCTTATGGATATTTTTGGTCCAGCCGTTGTCTCCACCAAGGCCGGAATGAGTGCAGTCGATGTTCAGCCATATTCTGTCCCGCGGAATCAGATCTATGGTGTGTTTCGCCTTATAATAGTCCTCCACGCTGTTTCGATGGGCATCGAAATGGAACGGCTGAAATCCTTCCACCATGATTCCCATTCCCCTTTTATCCCGCAGGGAGAGCCAGCGTACATCCTCTTTTCCCCCGCATTCCACCGGAAGAATATAGGGATAGTGCTGCTCGTCTACGGAGCTTTTATACAATCCAATATGGGCACTGGTCTTGCGGTCCGGATAATTCTCATGGGGTCCCCTTCCGTACCAGGTGAGTTCATCAAAGGAACGGGGCAGGGTAAAGGTGACTCCGATTCTCGGCAGCGGAGGCAGGCTGATATCGGCATCCACCCAGTTCTCCACCTCCATTGCTCCACTGCCGTCTATGGTGTATCTTATGCTGCTAGAGATCCCGCTCTTTACTCCCTCAGCCGCAATATAGGATTGGACTTCCAGAATAACTCGGGATTCATCGGCCTGATATGCCGTGACCCCTTCGGCCTTGCGGATCAAACGGTCAAGGCCGGCCTGATACCACATGGTGGCAAAGGAGTTCCAGTCCCCCTGGGCTGCATCGATCCCGGTAGGAGCCCTGAAATAATTCTCCCTTGCTCCGGAATTGAGGATGATTTCATCACGAAAGCGGTAGGATTCCAGCAAGCCTTCTTTTTTGTCAAAGACAATGAGGAAGTCCTCTCCGCTGATATAATACTTGTCTCCTTCCTCTGTCAGCCTGACCTTTTTAGCGGTTCCAGACACTAATTTCTTTCGTGGAACCTCAACCGGAATCTGGAACTGTTCGCTGTAGATTTCATATCCCCTGCCGGCCCAGAATTCATCTTGATTCAGGCGGAAGGACAGATTGACAAAGTACTCCCTTCCCCCTTTCCCTTCAGGCAGGGTATAGGGCACTGTAAACTCACCGGAGCTTCTGGCCTTTATCTCAAGGGGTTCTATTTTGCCGCTGTCGATGACAACGCCGTTCTCCGTTAGGCTCCAATGGATGTCTAGGTGGCTTAAATCCTTTTCAATATACCTGTTGTAAGCCATAAACCTTCCCTTGAATAGATTGACTGCTTTGACTTGAACGGGGGCCTGCACCTTTTTAATCTCATAGGCTCCGGGATGGGGAGTCAGATCAGGCTGCACCACACCGTTTAGGCACATGTCCAAAACCGGATCTACAATCGGTTCCCCAAAGTCTCCCCCATAAGCCCAGTACTTTGTACCGTCCTCTGCCGTCTTTGTAATGGCCTTGTCACTCCAGTCCCATACAAAGCCACCCTGGAACCGGGGATACTTATCGATGTACTCCCAGAACTCCTTGAAATTGCCGGTGCTGTTGCTCTTGGCATAGGCATATTCGCACATGATCACCGGACGCCGATCATGGGGATCGGCCATGATATCCTCAATCCATGACATCTGGGGATACATGGGCACCCGGATATCGGAGACAAGGGGACCGGGATCTCCGCTTTCATACTGGACCAGGCGGTAGGGATCGTAATAGCGAATCCAGCCGGCCATGGCGGCATGGTTGGGGCCAACTCCCGATTCATTTCCCAGGGACCAGAAGAGAATGGAAGGATGGTTTTTATCCCTCATGACCATACGAATCGCCCGATCCAGATAAGCCCCGGCCCATTCGGGATCATTGGAAAGCAGGCCCTGCAGGCCGTGGGTTTCAATGTTTGTCTCATCCACAAGATAGACGCCGAGTTCATCGCACAGGTCATACCAGCGGGGGTCATTGGGATAATGGCATGTGCGGACCGCATTGAAGTTCAAGCGCTTCATGGCCAGGATATCCTGGCGCATCCGCTCTTCCGTCAGGGTTCGCCCGGTATCGGGATGGTGTTCATGGCGGTTCACTCCCCGGATAATGAGCCTTTTCCCGTTTAGCAGCACAACGCCCTCGGGCGAAATCTCCACCCTTCGGAAGCCGATTCTGCAGCTTTCATAATCCACTTCTTTTCCATCGGGAGCAATGAGGGTAAACACAAGGGTATAGAGATATGGATTTTCATCATTCCATTTTACAGGGTTTTTCACCTGGGCTCTGAGCAGGGCAGCCCCGGCTTCCGGCTTGAACTTCTTCCGGACATACATGGGGGTCTCTGCCGAGACCGGAGCGATCATCTCCACCACTTGTGCCCCGTCGGTATCAAAGAGGTTGGCCCGGACGGAAAAGTCGGCATAGCCGTCTACCTTGTTGATATAGCAATAGGCCACCAGTTCCCCGTCCCGGTACTCATCATCCAAAAGGGGCATGACCTTGAAATCCCGGATATGCACCTTCGGCTTGCTGTAGAGGGTGACCGAGCGATAGATTCCTGATAAATGCCAGTAATCCTGGTCCTCCAGGTAGGAACCGTCAGACCACCTCATCACCTGAACGGCCAGGATGTTTTCACCCGGCTTTATGTATCGGGTGATGTTGAATTCAGCGCTTAATTTGCTGTCCTGGGAATAGCCCACTTTTTCTCCGTTTACCCAGAGGTAAAAGGCGGATTCCACTCCGTCGAAGTTAATGAATATCTCCCTTCCCTCCCAGGTATCCGGTATGAAAAATTGGGTTCTATAGCATCCCGTGGGATTATCCGTGGGAGTATAGGGGGGGTTAAGGCAGAGACCATATACCGATGGATCCCTGTCATATCCCGATCCGCCCGGCCTGATGATATGGGGACTTTTGGGATCCGTCATGTCAAAGGGATACTT
>Ga0134092_1001085_pt1 | contig 24847 bp, 21 predicted proteins | sample 3_6taG_FD_94454 | JGI IMG/M metagenome (GOLD analysis project Ga0134092, IMG submission 94454) | Switchgrass degrading microbial communities from high solid loading bioreactors in New Hampshire, USA - 3_6_20_6_A3 metaG | ecosystem: Engineered > Bioreactor > Semi-continuous > Anaerobic >... | reverse complement strand
TATCCTGAGCCAAATGAAGAATTGATAGATATGGAATTAGAATATAGAATGGATTTAGTAAGGGATTTAGTAAGACTTGGTAGAGCTTCTAGAGAGGCAGTTAAGATAAAGGTACGTCAACCATTAAGAGAGGTTCTAATAGATGGAAAATATGAAGATAAGATTAAGGATTTAGTACCCCTTATAAAAGAGGAATTGAATGTTAAAAATGTAGTATTTGAAAAGGATCTAAGCCAGTTTATGAACTTCTCATTAAAGCCAAACTTTAAAGTAGCAGGACCTGTGTTAGGACCTAAGGTTAAATCTTTTGGAAAGGCATTAAGTGAACTAGATTCTTATGAAGTGGTTAAGAAGTTAGAAGAAGATGGAAAAATAGTGCTTAACTTAGAAGGAGAAGAAGTAGAGATTAGTAAAGATTTTGTTATGGTAACCATTTCTGCAAAAGAAGGTTTTGATGTAGCAATGGAAAACAATCTATTTGTAATTCTAGATACTACTCTCACAAAAGATTTATTAAATGAAGGATATGCTAGAGAATTCGTATCTAAAGTGCAGCAGATGAGAAAAGCCAATGGCTATGATGTATTAGACAATATTAATATTTATTACGATGGGGATAATGAGATACAAGAAGCAGTAGATATATTTGAGGATTACATTAAGACTGAAACATTGGCTTTATCCATCATTAGAGTAAAAGATGAAACTTTTGAAAAGCAAGACCTAAACGGTCATATGACAGGAATAAAATTAGAAAAGGTACAAGAATAAAACCCTTATTTAAGGGTTTTATTCTTATCAATAATTATGTTTTAGATAAAGGATAATTTATGATATAATATAAAATATCTGAAAACACAAATTATTTAAACAAATTAAGTTAAAAGCACTATGATTAACAGCTATTTCGTGATATAATCATTGATAACCAGGTAAAATTAGATTTAAAGTATTTTCAATTTTGTCAATCTTTTAATTAATACAAAAAGTTGGCTAAGGGGGAAGTTAAATGAAAGTATATCAGACTGAACAAATTAGAAACCTAGCTTTAATTGGTCATGGAAGTAGCGGTAAGACAACTCTAACTGAAGCGCTATTGTATGCTACTGGTGTAACTAACAGACAAGGTAGAGTTGATGATGGGAATACCATGTCTGATTTTGACAAACAAGAAATTGCAAGGAAGGTTTCAATTGGTACATCTGTAATTCCTATAGAGTGGAAGGATACTAAGTTTAATTTATTGGATACTCCTGGTTATTTTGATTTCGTTGGTGAAGTATACAGTGCGCTTAAAGCTAGTGAAAGCGCTTTAATATTAGTAGATGCTTCGGCATCTGTAGAGGTAGGTACAGAAAAAGCTTGGAAATATACTCAAGAGTATAATATTCCTAGAGCTATATTTGTAAACAAGATGGACAAGGAAAATGTTAACTTCAATAAGGTTTTAGATGATATAAAAAATACCTTTGGAGATAAAATAATACCTTTCACATTGCCAATAGGAGAAGCAGAAAGCTTTAAGGGAATAGTAGATGTTATAGATGAGGTAGCATATGAATATAACGGCAAGGATTCTAAAAAAGTTGATATACCAGCAGATATACATAGCCAAATTCAGTCTATTAAAGATCAATTGATGGAAAAAATAGCAGAAACAGATGAAGTGTTAATGGAAAAATATTTTGAAGGAGAAGCCTTCACTGAAGAGGAAATCAAAAAAGGAATTAAACTTGCTATCAAAAACGGCGATTTAGTACCACTTCTTGTAGGTTCAGCTGAGAAGACAATGGCGGTTGACTCCATTTTGAATTTATTCAAAAACTTCATGCCAAGTCCATTAGACATGGATGTAAATGTGGGATATAAAGATCAAGAAAAAGTCGAAAGAAAACTAGATGTAAAACAACCATTCTCCGCATTAGTGTTCAAAACTATCGTTGACCCATTCGTAGGTAAACTTTCCCTATTCAAAGTTCTATCAGGAAAAATTACAAAAGATCAAGAAATTTATAATTCCAGCAAGGAAAAAGGTGAAAAGCTAGGTGGATTGTTCGTATTAAGGGGTAAGAATCAAATAGAAGTTCCAGAAATAGTAGCTGGGGACATAGGAGCTACAGCAAAGCTTCAATTAACCCAAACTGGAGACACATTATGTGACAAATCTAGCCCAATAGTCTATGATAGGATTAAATATCCAGAACCAACATTGTTCCTAGCAGTAGAGCCAAAGGCTAAAGGGGACGATGAAAAGATAAGTGCTTCATTAACCAAGCTTACAGAAGAGGATCCAACATTCGTTGTAAGTAGAAATGCAGAAACTAAGCAGCTTTTAATCGGTGGTCAAGGTAATATGCAACTTACTGTTATAGTGGATAAATTGAAAAACAACTTTGGAGTAGATGTAAACTTAAATAAACCAAAGGTTGCTTATAGAGAAACTATTAAAGGAACTGCAAGCGTTCAAGGTAAACATAAGAAACAATCTGGTGGAGCAGGACAGTACGGAGATGTTCATATAAGATTTGAGCCATGCGAAGAGGAATTCGTATTTGCAGAAGAAGTATTTGGTGGTGCAGTACCTAAGAACTTCTTCCCAGCCGTTGAAAAGGGATTAAGGGAGTCATTGGAGCATGGTGTTCTTGCAGGATATCCAGTTGTGAATGTGAAAGCAACTCTATTTGATGGTTCTTACCATCCAGTTGACTCAAACGAAATGGCATTTAAGATTGCTGCATCATTAGCTTTTAAGAAGGGAATGGAACAAGCTAATCCAGTATTGCTAGAGCCTATAATGAGAGTGGAGATATTAGTTCCTGAAGATTATATGGGAGACATAATGGGAGATATGAATAAACGTAGAGGTAGAATACTAGGAATGGAACCACAGGAGGACGGATATCAGTTGGTTATTGCTGAAGCACCACAGGCTGAGCTATTTGAGTACGCTATAGATTTAAGAAGTATGACTCAAGCAAGAGGAAGTTTCAGAATGGAATTTGCTAGATACGAGGAAGTACCAGGCAATATTGCTGAAAAGATAATAGAGGAAGCAAAAGCTAATAAAGAATAATAAATGAGTAAAATGGGCTTTCATCTATAGAATGTATAGAATGAAAGCCTTTTCTTTTTAATTAATCAAAAAAGGATATTGATATATGTGAAAAAATATATGATAATATAATAAAGAGCAAGGAAAGTCAAAGTCAAAGGGGTGATATATTGTCGAGGCTCAGCAATTTAATAGAAAATTTTATCAAAGAGATGTTAAATGAAGCTGAAGATGGAATAATAGAAATAGGCAGAAATGAAATGGCGGAGCGTTTTGGTTGTGCTCCTTCTCAGATAAATTATGTGTTAACTACTAGATTTACTCCATACAATGGATACTATATAGAGAGCAGACGGGGTGGCGGTGGATATATTAAAATAATGAAAGTATCCATTGAAGAAGAACCAGAAATGAAAAACTTGATTAAGAATGCAGTAGGAGAATCAATAACAAAAGATAAAGCTTATCATATTATTAAAGGGTTAAGAGAAAAAGGCATAATTACCAAAAGGGAAGAGGCTATAATGAAAGCATCAATAGAAGATACTGCTTTAACAGTAGCTAATGTGGATAGAAATAAAATAAGGGCAGATATTCTTAAAAATATGATTCTTGTCCTTTTTAGGTGATGGGAGGGAATAATCATGTTATGTCAAATTTGCAAAAAAAATCAAGCTACTGTACATTATACAAAGATAATAAATGGGAAAATAGAAGAATTACATGTATGTGAAGAGTGTGCAGCAAATAATAGTGAACTCAATTTCAATAATCCATTTTCGTTCCATAATTTATGGACTGGATTAATTGAAGGGTTTCAAAATAGCACTCCCAATAAAACAGTTGAAAAACTAACATGTCCTTTTTGTGGCTTAGATTATTCTCAATTTAGAGAAACTGGCAAATTCGGATGTGCTAAGTGTTACGAAACCTTTAAAGATAATTTAATCCCCCTATTTAAAGGCATACATGGTCATGATAAACATGTAGGTAAAGTTCCTTCTAGGGCAAATAAAAAGGCAGCTGATGAAAGAAGAATTGAGAAGTTAAAGAAAAGACTCCAGGAACTTATCGATAGAGAAGCTTTTGAGGAAGCAGCTAAATTGAGAGATGAAATTAGGCAACTGGAAAAAAGCTTAAAGGATAATAGGGAGTGATTCAGATGGTCAAATGGTTAGAAGAAAGTGGACAGTATAAAGATGTAGTGGTTAGCACAAGGATAAGAATAGCAAGGAATTTAAACAATTACCGTTTTCCACAGAGGATGAATGTGCAGGAAGCGGAAAAGTTAACTCAAGAAGTACTAAACGCTGTGAAGGATATGCCTGATGATATTAATTATAAGTTTTTTAAGATAAATAGTTTAAATGCTGCTGAAAGAGTTGCATATATTGAGCAACATTTGATTAGCCCTGGACTCATACAAAAGCCTGATCACAGTAGTTTTTTGCTCAGAGATGACGAAAAGGCAACCATAATGATAAATGAAGAAGACCACTTAAGGATACAGGTATTACTTTCTGGATTGAACTTTGAAGAAGGATGGAATTTGATAAATAAGATTGATGATTTCCTTGAAACTTCTTTAGACTATGCTTATGACGATAGATTTGGATATTTAACAGCATGTCCTACAAATGTGGGTACTGGACTTAGAGCTTCTGCTATGGTTCATATACCCTGTTTATCCATTATAGGACATATTGATGATATGATAAGAGGATTCAGTAAAATTGGACTAACTGTTAGAGGCATCTATGGTGAAGGTTCTCAAGCCATAGGAGACCTATATCAAATATCCAATCAGATGACTCTAGGGGAAGATGAAGAAGAAATAATGGCTAAATTGAAAAATGTTATTTATCAGATAATAAATAAGGAAAGATACGTTAGAGATGATTTACTTAAGAAGAGAAAATATGAAATAGAGGATAGAATATTCAGGTCCTATGGTATTCTAAAATATACAAGGAAGATATCATCTAAAGAGGCAATGATGCACCTATCTAATGTGAGGTTGGGGAAAGAAATGGGTATAATTGATAATATGGAATATAAACAAATAGAAAATTTGATGATAGATATTCAACCTGGATCCATACAGAGGATTGCTAAAAGGGAATTAGATGACAATGAAAGAGATATCATAAGAGCTAGACATATTAGACAAAGTATATAGTTGAGGAGGGATATTATGGCAATGTTTGGAAGATTTACAGAAAGGGCTCAAAAAGCCATATTGCTTGCCCAAGAAGAAGCTAAGAAGTTAAATCACAACTATGTTGGAACAGAACATATACTTTTAGGCTTATTAGCAGAATCGGAAGGCATTGCTGCTAAGATGTTAAATCAAGCAGGAGTCGATTTAGAAAAGGCGAGAAATGAAGTAGTGAGAATTGTTGGAGAAGGAAACTTTGAAGTTGATATAATGGGTTTTACTCCTAGAACAAAGAGAATATTTGAATTGAGTTTCCTACAAGCAAGGAATTTAGGACATAACTATGTTGGAACGGAGCACATATTATTAGGCTTATTGGAAGAAAATGAAGGAGTTGCTATAGCAGTATTGAGAAATTTGGGAGTTGATACATCCAAATTAAAAGAAAATATTGTAAAATTGCTAACTGACAATCAATTTAAGCAGTCCTTTAATCAGAAGGAGGGAAGAAGTGAAACTCCTAATCTAGATAAGTTTGGAAGGGACTTAACTAAACTGGCCATGGATGGAAAGATAGATCCAGTTATCGGTAGAAAGAAGGAAATTGAAAGGGTAATTCAGATATTAAGTAGGAGAACTAAGAATAACCCTGTACTTATAGGAGAACCTGGAGTTGGAAAAACTGCAATTGCAGAGGGACTAGCTCAAAAAATAGTTGAAGGAGAAGTGCCAGAAATAATAAGGAATAAGAGAATAGTAACTTTGGATTTACCAGGAATGATAGCTGGTTCTAAGTATAGGGGAGAATTTGAAGAAAGACTAAAATCAGCATTAAATGAATTAAGGGAAAATGGAAATATCATATTGTTTATAGACGAACTTCACACTATTGTTGGAGCTGGTGCAGCTGAAGGAGCAATAGATGCTTCCAATATCTTAAAACCAATATTAGCTAGAGGAGAAATTCAAGTAATAGGGGCAACTACAATTGATGAGTATAGAAAACATATAGAAAAGGACGCAGCTTTAGAGAGAAGGTTCCAACCTGTAATGGTAGAAGAACCTACTGTAGAAGATACCATTAAGATTTTAGATGGATTACGAGATAAATACGAAGCTCACCATGGAATTAAGATTTCTGATGAGGCTATTAAGGCAGCAGCAGAACTATCCAATAGATATATAACCGATAGATTTTTACCTGATAAAGCTATAGATTTAATAGATGAGGCTGCTTCAATGGTTAAGATAAATTCTTATGTAGCACCTGATGGACTAAAGGATTTAGAGGAAAAGCTGGAAGAATTGCTTCAAGAAAAGGAAGAGGCTATAAATACTCAGAATTTTGAAAAAGCAGCTCAAATAAGGGATAAGGAAAGACAGATAAGAAAGCAATTGGAAGAAGAAAAGCATAAATGGCAGAAAGAAAAGCAGAATTCCAATTTAGTCTTAGGATATGATGATATAGCCAAAGTTGTATCTGACTGGACAGGAATTCCTGTAAATAAGATGACAGTTGAGGAAAGCCAAAAACTATTAAATCTAGAAGAGGAACTTCATAAGAAGGTTGTAGGCCAAAATCAAGCTGTAGAAGCAGTTTCCAATGCAATTAGAAGAGCTAGAGTAGGATTAAAGAATCCAAATAAACCAGTAGGAACTTTTATATTTGTAGGACCTACAGGAGTAGGAAAGACATATTTAGCTAAATCCCTAGCGGAAATCTTATTTGGTGATGAAAATGCCATGATAAGAATTGACATGAGTGAATACATGGAAAAGCATTCAGTATCTAAACTTATAGGTTCTCCTCCAGGATATGTGGGATATGATGAAGGTGGCCAGTTAACAGAAGCAGTTAGAAGAAAGCCTTATTCTGTAGTATTATTTGATGAAATTGAAAAAGCTCATCCAGATGTATTCAACATGTTGTTGCAGATACTTGATGATGGAAGACTAACAGATTCCAAGGGACGTACAGTAAGCTTTAAAAATACGATTATAATCATGTCTTCCAATGTGGGAGCTACAACACTTAAAAAGCAAAATGTACTAGGATTTGCTGCTCGAGAAGAAGTGCAAAAAGAGGAATATGAGAGAATGAAAGAAACCATAATGGAAGAGTTGAAAAAGACCTTTAGACCCGAGTTTTTAAACAGAATAGATGAAGTGATAGTATTCCACTCATTAGCAGAAGAAGATGTGAAACAAATTGTAACCATAATGATTAAAGATTTAGAAAATCGCATGAAGAAGTTAAATGTGAATATTAAAGTGACTGAAAACACCATTAATGAAATAAGTAAAATAGGATTCGATCCAGTATATGGAGCAAGGCCTCTTGAAAGAACAATTACTAAGATGATAGAGGACCAGTTAGCTGAGGAAATATTGAAAGGGAATCTATCAAAGGAAGATAAAATAATAGTTGATTTTAAGGACAATAAATTAGTATTTGAAAAGGAGAAACAATAGTAGAGCAAACTAGAAGGTCGTAGATTATATCTATGACCTTTCCTTATATGTTATAATAATAAAAACAGTTAAATGAGGAGGAAAAATGAAGAAGAAGACAGTTTACAAGTGTTCCAATTGCGGATATGAAAGTATCAAGTGGTCTGGATATTGTCAGCAATGTGGAACATGGAATAGTATGCAGGAAGTGGAGATAGATATTGGTAAAAAGCAATCAGCAAAGAAGGGGGAAAAACCAGTTCCTATAAAGCTGTCGGAGATAAATGTAGATACAAGCCAGAGAATCGTAACTGGTATAGAAGAGTTTAATAGAGTGCTAGGTGGAGGTATTGTAAAGGATTCTGTAACCATATTGAGTGCAAGGCCTGGGGCTGGAAAGTCCACATTATTGCTCCAAATATCTAAGGATGTTGCTAGTAGAGGATATAAGGTTCTCTATGCTTCTGGTGAAGAAAGTGAGTCACAGATTAGGAATAGGTCCTATAGGATATTGAATGATATCCCGGACAATATATGGATATTATCCGATGTGAGCATGAATAATGTATTGAAATCCATAGAAGAAATTAACCCAGATTTAATAATCATAGATAGTATTCAGACTTTTGTTTTGGAAGAGTTTGATTCTAGGGCTGGGTCTCCTACCCAAACCATAGAATGTGCTAATGCATTAGTTGATGTAGCAAAAAATAAGAATAGACCCAGAGCAGTGATAATGGTAGGACATATGACTAAAGCTGATGAGATGGCAGGTCTTCGAACTTTAGAGCACTTAGTGGACACGGTAATATATCTTGAAGGTGAAAGCGATGAACAGCTAAGGACTCTGATTTCAACGAAAAATAGATTTGGAAGGACTGGAGAAATTGGGTTGTTTTCCATGGAAGAAGAAGGGCTGCTTCCAATAGAGAATCCTTCCGAGTATTTTACTACTAAAAGAGATAATGGAGAAATAGTTCCAGGTTCTGCCCTGTCAGTTATGAAAGAAGGCTCAAGACAGCTAGTTGTAGAAGTAGAAAGCCTTGTATCTCAGTCCTATACTCCATATCCATCTAGAATTGGAGAATGTTTAAGAAAAGATCAGCTAAATACCTTAATATCAATTTTAGAACAGCGAGGAGGAGTTAACCTTTATGATAAAAATGTAGTAATAAAGGTAACTGGAGGATTAAGGTTAAGGGAACACTCTGCTAATTTGGCGGTGATTATGAGCATTGCCTCATCTGTATTTAATAAAGGAATTCCTGGAGATGTTGCTTTTATTGCAGATGTTGGATTAACTGGAGAACTAAAAAAAGTTCCATCCATGGATACTAGAATTAGAGAACTGGATAGAATGGGATTTAAAAGAGTGATTATTCCTCAATACGGTTTAAAGCAGAAATTAGAATTAAATAATATAGAAGTAATAGAGTTTAAATATTTATCTGAAGTAATAGAATTCATATTTTCATAATATCTTTTGCAATTTTAGAATTGAATTCAAATTAATTCCATATAATACTTTACAATAAAGAGTATGGAGGATATTATATGGATTTTGAATTATATGAGACTTTGAAATTAGTAGCTCCAGGAACTCCATTGAGAACAGGACTTGATAATATTCTTAATGCTAAGAGAGGAGCATTAATTGTAGTAGGTAATAGAAAAGAAATTTTAGATATTGCACAGGATGGATTTTACATCAACTGTGAATATACTCCTTCCAACCTTTATGAATTGGGGAAAATGGATGGCGCTATAATATTAAGCAGTGATTTGAAGAGAATACTTTACGCTAACGTTCAGCTATATCCTTGTCAGCGTATCTTGTCTACAGAAACTGGTACCCGCCACAAAACTGCAGAGAGAGTGGCAAAACAGACGGGAGCGTTAGTGATTGCCATATCTGAAAGAAGGCATATTATTACTCTTTATAAATCTAATTTTAAATATGTTCTGAAGGATATTAATGAGATATTGAATAAAACAAGCCAAGCTGTTAAGACCCTTGAAAAATATAAAGACATACTAGATGAATCCATTAATAAACTAACGTATTTGGAATTTAGAGATTCTGTTACCTTATACGATATAATTTATGTAATACAGAGAATGGAAATGGTGTGGAGAATAGTAAATGAAATAAATTTTTATATTGCTGAATTAGGAACAGAAGGAAGGCTATTTAATATGCAGGTTATGGAGTCTGTAAGAGGACTTGAAACAGAAAGGATTAACATATTGAGGGATTATGTGAATACTGAAAAAAGGGATCACAAGGAATTACTAAAGGATATTAACCAATTAAAGTTAGAAGATTTGCTGGATTTAGACCTTATTGCAAATTTATTGGGATATGATGGAATAGATTCCTTAGAATTTAAAGTGAGGCCTAAAGGATACAGGGTACTGAGTAAAATACCTAATATTCCTAGTAATGTTTTAGAGAATATAATATCAGCTTTTGGAAGTCTCAAGAATATAACCAAGGCTTCTGGTAAAGATTTAGAATCTGTAGATGGAGTAGGGAAAGTTAGAGCATCAAAAATATTAGAGGGATTAGATGAGATGCAGGAAAGGCTTATAAAAATAGGCTAAGGTGAAATACCCTAGCCTATTTTCATTTTATTTAAGACTGAAAATGCCCAAAGTTTTTATGTTGTTGTATTCTTTCATCATAGCATCTGATAGTTCTATATCTAATATATTACAAAGAGCTGCTAAATAGAATAGACAAGTGCCTATTTCTTCTTCAATTATTTCTTTGCAATTAGGGCACAACTCTCCTTCAACATGGCTTTTCATGCTATCCTTTATTTCATTTAAAGAATCCTTATCATAGTTTTGTTTAGTAGCATGAATTTCAATGCATCCACAGGAAGTAACAGATTTAGCTACAGCTCTGTTAATTCTAGTTGTGTATTCATTTAATTTTGTTGTTATATCTAAAATACTTTTATGTCTTATCAGCACTTTATCAACTTGTTCTTGAAAATCATTACAGCTTATGTTGTCTCCAATCTTTAATGTGTTTAGATTTGCGTCCATATAGTCCACCCCTGTCAATACATAATTTATTATGTTTTTATTATACAGAGTGAGACAAGTTGTTGTCAAATATTTCTGATAATATTTATTTTTAAATATTAAAAAATAAACAGTTGACAACGTAATTGCATGTGTGATAAAATATTATCTTTACATTTTTTGTTAAGTAATGTATAATATTAAATGGAAGAAGTGTTTAATAGGAGGTCATTATATGTTTAATATTGGAGATAAAATTGTGTATCCAATGCATGGTGCGGGTATAATAGAAGGAATAGAGGAAAAAGAGATACTTGGTGAAAAAAGAAAATATTATATAATGAAAATGCCCATTGGAGATATGAAGGTAATGATACCTGTTGATAGTGTAAATGAGATTGGAGTTAGAGAGATAATTAGTAATGAAGAGATTGGTAGAGTAATAAATATTTTAAAGGGAGAAAAAACCAGCATGCCACAAAATTGGAATAGGAGATATAGAGCAAATATGGAAAAAATTAAGTCCGGAGATATTTTTGAAATAGCTGTTGTAGTTAGGAATTTAATGTTAAGAGATGCTGAAAAGACTTTATCTACTGGAGAAAGAAAGATGTTAAACAATGCTAAACAAATGCTCATTAGCGAAATTGTATTAGCTACTGATTATACCCAAGAAGAGACAGAGAAGCTTATTGATGAAGCTGTTAATTGTCTATAGCTGAAATAGAATATTGAAATTTGTTATATATTTTGTTTAAATGGTAATAAATATAGTATGGGAGGTGAACAGATGTTAGACAAAGTAATTAGAGGAACAATTGTTTTAGTTGGATTGTTAATAGGCTATGGCATATCTTCTGGAATTGTGGCATTAGATATTGTACCTTTGTCTGATAAGGGATGGATTAATTTATTTTTTTATTTAGGAGTAAGTTTAATTTTTGGAATAATATTTTTCTTATTATCTATTAGAATTAAAAATGGTGGTAGAAGAATCATCAAGTTTATAGAAGTTGAGCTGCAGGATGTTTCTATCTATGAAATATTTATAGGTACTATAGGCTTTATATTTGGATTGACAATTGCATATTTATTAAGTCAACCCTTTTATAAATTGGAAATTCCATACTTAGGAGTTGCTATATCCATAATTCTATATGTTACATTTGGTTATTTGGGGATAAAAATACCACTTAAAAAGAAAGAAGACATAGTAAATCTATTTAGCAATTTAAAGAAGAATACATCAAAGGATAAGTTAGGTAAAAAATATTCTTCCTGTCCAAAAATACTGGACACTAGCGTAATAATAGATGGAAGAATAGCGGATATTTTGAAAAGTGGATTTGTTGAAGGACCTTTAGTTATACCAGAGTTCGTACTTGAAGAACTTCAACATATAGCTGATTCTTCTGATTCCTTAAAGAGAAACAGAGGTAGAAGAGGACTTGATATTTTAAACAAGATACAGAAGGAATTAAAAGTTGAAGTGATTATTGATGATAAGAAGTTTGATGACATAAAAGAAGTAGACTCAAAGCTATTAAAATTGGCTCAAATACTAAATGGAAAGATTATTACAAATGATTATAACTTAAATAAAGTAGCTGAAGTTCAAAACATTGAAGTATTGAATATAAACGAGTTAGCAAATGCCGTTAAGCCTATAGTATTACCAGGAGAAGAAATGGTAGTGCAAGTAATAAAAGATGGTAAGGAATCTGGGCAAGGGTTGGCTTATTTAGATGATGGAACTATGATAGTAGTAGAAAGCGGTAAGAAGCATATTGGAGAGACGATAGATGTATTGGTGACAAGTGTGTTGCAGACTTCAGCTGGCAGAATGATATTTGCAAAGCCTAAAACTTTAGTTGATAAAGCAATATAAACCTTATGGTATAAAAAATGACCCTTAGGTGAGTTTATCTAAGGGTCATTTTTTATTGGAAAATTAATAAGCTTTTGCAATGTAAACCATTTTAGTTGCCTTTTTACCGCACATAGGACAAGTATCGCCGATGTGTTCTTGTTCAAAAGGCAAACATCTGATAGTAGCACCTGTATCAGCTTTTAACTTGTTCTCACATTCATCGCTTTCACACCACATAGTTTTAACGAACCCAGGATTTTCTTTAAATATTCTCTTAATCTCTTCATAATCTACTGTTGAATAGGTATTCTTTTCTCTAAATTCTTTAGCCATTTTATACATTGTGTTATGGATATCTTCAAGAATTTCGCTTATCTTTTCATTTAAGTTTTCTAGAGGCAATGCAAATTTTTCTAAAGTATCTCTTCTTACAGCTGTTACTTGATTCTTTTCTATATCCTTTGGTCCAATTTCTAATCTTAAAGGTACACCTTTCATTTCCCATTCATTGAATTTCCATCCAGCGCTATAGCCTTCTCTATCATCTAGTTCAACTCTGTACTCATCCTCTAGAAGTTTCTTCAACTCATAAGCTTTATCCAAAACGCCTTCTTTATGAGTAGCAATTGGTATAATAACCACTTGAATTGGAGCAATCTTTGGAGGCATCTTTAATCCTCTGTTATCTCCGTGAACCATGATAATAGCACCAATTAATCTAGTGGAAATACCCCAAGAAGTACTCCAGCCGTATTTCGTTTGTCCATCTTTATCTAGGAATGTAATATCAAACATTTTAGCAAAGTTTTGACCTAAGTTATGAGAAGTTCCTGCTTGAAGAGCCTTACCGTCATGCATCATTGCTTCCATTGTGTAAGTTCTATCAGCACCAGCGAAAGTTTCCTGTTTGCTCTTAGCTCCTAATATCACAGGTATAGCCAATTCGTCTTCAGCAACCTGTCTATATATTTCAAGCATCCTTAATGTTTCCTCTTGAGCTTCTTCGTATGTAGCATGTACAGTATGGCCTTCTTGCCATAAAAATTCAGCAGTTCTTAGGAAAGGTCTTGTGGTTTTTTCCCATCTAACTACGTTGCACCATTGGTTAATTAATACTGGCAAATCTCTATAGGATTTTATCCATTTTGAATACATGGTACAAATGATTGTTTCAGAGGTAGGTCTTATGAATAGCCTTTCAGTTAATTCTTCCGATCCACCATGAGTTACCCACAATACTTCAGGAGCAAACCCTTCAAAGTGATCAGCTTCCTTCTTTAGAAAGTTTTCTGGAATGAGAAGTGGGAAATAAGCATTTTTATGACCAGTTTTCTTGAATCTCCAATCAGCAGCTTTTTGAATACCTTCCCACACGCTATATCCATATGGCTTTATAACCATACAACCTCTTACAGGGGAGTAATCCACCATATCAGTTTTCAAAATTACGTCAGTATACCATTGAGCAAAATCTTTTTCCATTGGTGTTATTTCTTTAACAAAGTTCTGTTCATTACCAGAATTACTCATTTCCATCACCTCTTAAGTTTTATATAATGTATTCATTTGATATTAGCATGTGTATATGTGGTTATAAATATTTAAGGATTATTATATAACATTATAATAGCAACGTCAACAATAACAATTCTAAATAATAGCAGCTATTCCTGTTAGCGTATAATAAGTTTAATATATAACATTAAAATATTTTGATTATTTTTGGACAATATAAATTTGTGATATAATTAATTTGTTTTTGATGTTTTTATTAACTGTGCTATAATATTCAAGAGGTGAAACGAATGTATAAAAACCATTATGTTTCTGCTATAATTGCAGCAGCAGGCATGAGCAATAGAATGAAGAGCAAAATAAATAAACAGTTTATAAATATAAATGGCAAGCCCATTCTTGCTCATACTTTAGAGAAATTTCAAAAATGCAAGTATATAGATGAAATCATAGTAGTTGCAAGAGAAGATGAGATTAACTACTGTAAAAGAGAAATAGTTAAAAGATATGGATTCAATAAAGTCACTAAAATCGTTCGCGGAGGAAAAGAAAGACAGGATTCAGTATATAATGGAATATTAGCATTAAATGGAAAAACTGATATAGTAGTATCCCATGATGGAGCTAGACCCTTTGTAAAAGTCAAGAATATTGTTGACAGCATAAAAGGAGCAGCAAAATACGGAGCCTGTGTTATCGGTACGCCGGTTAAGGATACTATAAAGGTTGTGAAAGATGAGAATATTGACCATACTCCTAAAAGAGATCTACTATGGGCTGCACAAACTCCTCAGTCATTTAAGAAAGATATATTAATGGAAGGATACAGAAGAGCTATAGAAGATAATTTTGTTGGAACCGATGACAGTGTACTAGTTGAAAGGCTGGGTATAGACGTGAAGGTTATAATGGGTAGCTATGAAAATATAAAGATAACCACTCCGGAAGATATTATAATAGCAGAATCCATATTAAAGGATAAGTGGCAGATATATTCTAGAAAGGAATTTATTTTCCAGACGAGGTAAGGTGAATAATATGAAGATAGGAATAGGTTATGATGTTCATCAATTGGTAGAAGGAAGAAAATTGATAATTGGTGGAATTGAAATCCCCTATCCAAAAGGATTGTTAGGCCATTCAGATGCAGATGTATTGATTCATGCCATAATGGATAGCATATTGGGAGCATTAAGCTTAGGCGATATAGGTAAGCATTTTCCGGATACAGATCCTCAATACAAGGATATTTCAAGTCTTATACTTTTGAAAAGGGTATACGATATTATGAGAAGTGAAAACTATACAATAGGAAATATAGATGCAATAGTAGTTGCACAGGAACCTAAACTTTCGCCATATATAGATAGTATGAAAGAAAAAATAGCAGATGTTTTAAAGGTTTCAAAGGATAAGATAAACATTAAAGCTACTACTACTGAGAAGCTGGGATTTGAAGGTAGAAAAGAAGGGATTGGAGCTTATAGCGTCTGTTTATTAGTTCCCGTTGAATAACACAAAAAGTTTGACAATGTTTTAACATATTGGTATCATTTATATAATAACAGAAAATTTCAAAAGTAAAAGATAAAGTAGCCTTTCGTCTCTATTTGAGATGAAAGTTTTTTTATAATTGTTTTTTATTATATTTTTGCCATGGATTTCAATACGGATTATTGAGGAGGAATAACTATGAGAATGTCAAGACTGTACATGCCAACCTTAAGGGAAGTTTCATCAGAAGCTGAAATTCCAAGCCATCAGTTGTTGTTAAGAGCAGGAATGGTAAGAAGGATTACTCCGGGTATATTTTCCTATTTGCCACTTGGTCACAGAGTTTTAAGAAAAATAGAAAACATAGTAAGGGAAGAAATGGATAAATTAGGAGCACAGGAATTGTTAACTTCCACTATGCAGCCAAAGGAATTGTGGGAGATAGCTGGAAGATGGGAAAGTATTGGAACAGAAATGTTTCAATTTATGGATAGAAGTTCTAAAGAGTTCTGCTTTGGATATTCTCATGAGGAGTACCTAATCAACTTAATCAAGAATGAGGTAAGGTCTTACAAGCAGCTGCCTTTGACATTGTATCAAATACAGACTAAATACAGAGATGAGATAAAACCTAGATTTGGAATTATAAAAGCTAAAGAATTCATAATGAAAGATGCATATAGCTTTGATAAGAATACAGATGATATGGAAAACTCTTATAGGAATATGTGGAAATCCTACGAGAATATATTTAATAGGTTAAAATTGAAGTTTAAAATAGCTGAAGCAGGGTTTCATACAAAAGGGCATGAGTTTATTGCTACAGCAGAAACAGGAGATGAATCTTTTGTCTACTGTAAAGCTTGTGATTATGCAGCTAATAGCAAAAGTGCCAATGTAATCTATAACGTAGATGAACAGGAAGACATAGAAAAGCCTATGGAAAGAGTACATACTCCCAATGTAACAACTATAGAGGACTTAGAAGTATTTTTTAACATGGATAAGAGCAATTTTGGCAAATCTTTAATATACGTTGCTGATGGGAAACCAATTTTAGTGGTAGTTCCAGGGGATAGGGAATTAAACGAAATGAAATTGTGCAGTTATTTGGGCATCTCACTGGGTAAATTAGAAATGGCTGATGAAACAATAGTTGAAGAAGTAACTCATGCAAAAAAAGGTTTTGCAGGCCCTGTTGGAGTAAAAGAGGGTGTAAGGATAATTGTTGATTCAAGAATTACAAGGATGAAAAACTTAATTGTAGGTGGAAATGAAACGGATTATCATATTATGAATGTAAACTATGGAAGAGATTTCAAAGGAGAAATAGTGGAAGATTTGCTTTTAATACAGAATGGAGATATATGTCCAAAATGTGGCGAACCATTGGACATTGATACAGGTATAGAAATAGGCAATATATCCCAATCAGGGACGGTATATAGCCAACAGATGAAAGCCACTTTTTTAGATGAAGATGGCAAGGAAAAACCATTTTTAACGGGTAGGTACTTTTTAGACATATCAAGAATATTGGCTGCTATAATTGAACAGAATAACGATGATAGCGGCATAGTTTGGCCTCTTGCTGTTGCACCATATCATGTGGTAATAACAGTTGTTAAAACAAAGGATGAAGATCAAGTTAGACTGGGAGAATATCTATACGAGAAACTACAGAATGAGGACATAGAGGTACTCCTAGATGATAGAAATGAAAGCCCAGGAGTTAAGTTTAAAGATAGGGACTTAATAGGAATTCCTATTAGGATAACAGTAGGCAAAAGAGCTTCAGAAAATATAGTTGAGTATTCACTAAGAGGAGATAGTGAAAAAGAAGAAATATCGGCTGATGAAGTTTTAGTTAGGATTAAGGAAGAATTGGAAAGGGAAGGATTAAATTATAAAGGCTAGAGATTATCTGGCCTTTTATATTTATTCATTAATTATTTATGTAATTTATATAGATTATTTATAGAAGTTGGGATATAATCTTCTAAGAAAATAGGGTTATAATTATATTGAATCTATTTTAAATAATATAGAGGATGAATGGAGTGATTTTTATGAAAAAAATTGTTATTTGTCTTCTGATAATTTGTATTATCAGTCTTTCTACCCTGTCCTTTGCTGACAGCGATGAAAATGTTGTTGTCACATTGGGAAACGATTTAACTGAAGAGCAAAAGAAACAAATGCTTGAATTTTTCGGGGTAGATGAGAATGCAAGGATAATATACGTTACTAATCAAGAAGAAAAAGATTATTTTGGAGATTACATTGATGCAAGCCTTATTGGTAATAAAGCTCTATCTTCAGCTTATGTGGAAAAGTTGCCAAAAGGTTCAGGGATTACTGTAGAAAAAACTGATAATATATTCTGGGTAACAGAGAATATGTACAGAAATGCTTGTATTACTGCAGGAATTGAAGATGCTAAAATAGTAGTGGCATGTCCTGTAAGAGTATCAGGAACAGCAGCTTTAACTGGTATTGTTAAAGCCTTTGAAGATGTTACAGGAGAAGATATTTCAGAAGAAGAAAAGAAAGTAGCTAGCGAAGAAATAGTTACTACTGCTGAACTAGGGGAAACTATAGGGAAGGAAAAGGCTCAGGAGCTAATAAATAATGTAAAAATATATATAATTGACAAAAACATAAAGGATAAGGCTTCCATTGAGAAAGTTGTAAAAGAGATTGCAAAAGACTTATCTGTAGAGTTAAATCAAGAACAGATTGACCAAATAGCTTCTTTAATGCAAAAGATATCCAAATTGGATTTGGACATAGATAAGATTAAAAGCCAATTACAGGATATATCTGATAAAATAGACCAAGTACTACAGCAAAATATAGAAATAAAGTCATTGTTGCAGAGAATAATAGATGCTATTTTAAACTTTTTTAGCAGATTATTTGGCTAGTTCCTTTAACCCGTTTACAGCAATAATTTACTTAGATATAATATAAAGTAATCAGCAATGAAGGGAGGATATATTTTGAAAGAAGTCAGACTTAGATTTGCTCCTAGCCCTACTGGATACCTACATATAGGTGGACTTAGAACAGCTTTGTATAATTACCTATTTGCTAAGCATAATGGTGGAAAATTCATATTGAGAATAGAAGATACAGATAGGACTAGATATGTAGAGGGAGCTATTGAGAATTTAATAAATTCACTACATTGGGCAGGTATAAAATATGATGAAGGTGTATTTGTAGAAGATGGAAAGATTGTGCAAAGAGGAGATTATGGACCATATATCCAATCGGAAAGATTAGATATATATAAGAAATATGTTGATCAATTGATAGAAAATGGCTATGCTTACTATTGTTTCTGTTCAAAGGAAAGACTGGACAAAGTTAGAGAAGAGCAAAAAATCAAAGGACAGATTCCTAGATATGACGGATTGTGCAGAAGCTTAAGTTTAGAAGAAGCAAGAGAAAGGATAGCTAATGGCGAAGAATATGTAGTAAGACTTAAGCTACCTGCAAATAGAGATATCAAATTTAAGGATATAATTAGAGGAGATATTACTATAAATACTGATGATTTAGATGACCAAGTGCTATTGAAATCAGACGGTTTTCCAACTTATCACTTGGCAGTAGTTATAGATGACCATCTTATGGGTATAACTCATATTGTTAGAGGAGAGGAGTGGCTTCCATCAACTCCAAAACACGTGTATCTATATGAAGCTTTTGGATGGGAGAAGCCAACTTACGTTCATCTTCCCACAGTACTAAACAAGGACAGAAAGAAATTGAGTAAGCGTCATGGAGACGTTTCCGTAGAGGACTTTAGGAAAAAAGGATATCTTCCAGAAGCTTTAGTCAACTATTTGGCTCTTGTTGGATGGACTCCTGAGGATAACAGAGAAATATTATCCATGGAAGAATTAATTAAAGAATTTACATTTGAAAGAGTATCCAATGCTGGAGGAGTATTTGATAATGATAAATTAGATTGGGTAAATGGCAACTATATAAGAAGCTATGACCTAGATAAACTAACAAAACTTGCTATACCTTATCTAAAGGATGCAGGATTTATCGATGATGAATTTGCAGAAAAAAGATATGATTGGATCAAAACTCTAGTGGAGACTGTAAGAGAAGGGTTGTCCTATCTATCCGAAATAGTGGATAAGGTCCATATATTCTTTGCGGATACTGTTAAGCCAGAAGATGAGGAAGCATTGGATATATTGAAATGGGAAGAAACTCCTGTTGTTTTAAAGGCTTTTAAAGAAGCATTAAATGAAGTAGAAGAGATAGATAATGAGTTTGCAAAGACAATCATGAAAAAGATACAAAAATCCACAGGGGTTAAAGGGAAAAAACTATTTATGCCTGTTAGGGTTGCTTTGACAGGAACTAGCCATGGGCCAGAACTTGTGAATATAATATATCTTTTGGGTAAACAAAACATATTAAATAGAATAGAATATATAGAAAAAAACCATATTTAATGTAAACTTTACTTTAAGTTTAAGTAAATAGTTTAAATGTTATGATAAGGAGAGTAGACTATAATTTCCTAAAAGAGAGGAGTTTCCTTAGGCTGAAAGAAGCTCTTAGGTTAAATTATAGTTGAAGTGCACCTTTGAACATATCTTCTGAAGATTTTAGTAAGAGGATACGGGTTACTCCGTTAAAAGTAGTAAAGTGGGCTTAGGCCAAATAGAGTGGAACCGCGGAATTACCGTCTCTTTGATTAGAGACGGTTTTTTATATAATTGGCAAATTAAATAATGAGAGGAGGATTTAAAATGAAGTTATATAATACATTGACTAGAAGAAAAGAGGAGTTTAAACCTATTAAAGATAACGAGGTAACCATGTATGTATGCGGTCCAACAGTTTACAACTATATTCACGTAGGTAATGCTAGACCATTGGTAGTCTTCGATACATTGAGAAGATATTTCATTTATAAAGGATATAAAGTTAAATATACTGTTAACTTTACAGACATAGATGATAAGCTGATAAAAAGAGCTAACGAGGAAAATAGTACGGTAAAAGAAATTGCTGATAAGTACATTGAAGAATTTATGAAGGATGCTAAAGGATTATCCCTATATGAGGAAGAAACTCTTCATCCTAGAGCTACAGAATATATAGATAAGATAATTGAATTTGTGGATGGATTAGTGAAAAAAGGTGCTGCTTACAATGTAGATGGGAATGTGTATTTTGATATCAGTAAAGCTTATGACTATGGTAAACTATCCAAGAAGAATATTGATGAGCTTATAAGTGGAGCTAGAGTAGAAGTAAGTGATGAGAAGAAAAATCCTATGGATTTTGCTCTTTGGAAAAAAGCTAAAGAAGGAGAACCTTCATGGGATAGTCCTTGGGGCAAAGGTAGACCAGGATGGCATATTGAATGTTCTGTAATGGCAAAGGAGCTTTTAGGAGAGTCCATTGATATTCATGCAGGAGGAGAGGATTTGCAGTTTCCTCACCATGAAAACGAAATAGCTCAATCGGAAACTTTAACAGAAAAGCCCTTTGCTAACTATTGGCTTCACAATGCTATGGTGAATGTAGATAATAAAAAGATGTCAAAATCAGAGATGAATTTCTTTACTGTAAGGGAAATTAGTGAAGAATTTGATTTAGAGGTATTGAGGTTTTTCATACTTTCAGCTCATTATAGGAATCCAGTAAACTTCAGTAAGGAATTGATGGAGCAATCTAAAAAAGCTTTAGATAGACTGTACAATGGAAAATATAACTTAGAATATCTTCTTTCTAAAGCTGAAGATAAAGAAGTAAGTGAAGAAGAAAAAGAGATGTTAAAACAAGTGGACAGATATGTTGATGATTTCATAAATAGCATGGAAGATGATATAAATACTGCTGATGCTATAGCTAGTCTATTTGAATTAATTAAATTTGCAAATTCTAATTTCAATGAGAAAACATCAAAATTTGTGATACAATATACTTATGATAAATTAGTAAAATTATCTAAAATACTAGGTATACTATATAAGGAAAATCAAATATTAGAAGAAGAGATAATGGAATTGATTGAAAAGAGAACCCAAGCAAGAAAGAATAAAGATTATAAGTTAGCCGATGAGATTAGGGAACAGTTAAGACAAAGAGGAATAATACTAGAAGATACACCTGAAGGAGTTAAGTGGAAGAGGATATAACTAAAGAAAAGGGGGAAAATATGAAGGTAGAACTGTTAAGATATACACCAGATGGAGAAAAGCTAGTTGCATCTGCAGCTAAGCTTTGCTATTCATCTGTAGGGATAAGTGACATAGAAGAAAATCTAGACAGCAACAACGTTGAGAAATTTTTGAACATGTTAATGGACCTAGGTCACGAATCTCCAATAGAACATGTAACCTTTACTTTTGCAGTAGAAGGAGTTTCTAGAACTCTTACCCATCAATTGGTAAGGCATAGAATTGCCAGCTATTCTCAGCAGTCTCAAAGATATGTTAAGCTAGATCAATTTGAGTATATAATTCCTCCTTCTATTGAAGAGGATGAAAGAGCTAAAGAATTATTTGTTGAAGCTATGAAAAAGGATCAGGAATACTATAATAAGATAACTGAAATATTATTTGAGAAAAATTTAAGAGATTTATTAAAAACTGAAAAAAACGAAAAGGAAGCATATCTCAAAGCTGAAAAGATGGCTATTGAGGATGCTAGATATGTTTTTCCTAATGCTTGTGAAACAAAAATAGTATTTACTATGAATACCAGATCTCTATTGAATTTTTTCAGGTTGAGATGCTGCAATAGAGCACAGTGGGAAATAAGAAATTTGGCAATAGAAATGTTAAGATTGGTTAAAGGCGTATATCCTACTTTATTTAAAAATGCTGGTCCTGCTTGTGTTATAGGACCATGCCCTGAGGGCAGAATGACCTGTGGGAACATTAAAGAAGTAAGAGATATGTTTAAAAATCTATAAATTATAAAGAAAGCAGGGGCATGAGATGAAAGAACAATATATTGTAGGACGAAATCCAGTATTGGAAGTATTAAAAACTGAAAAGGAAATAGAAAAGATATACGTATTGAAGGGAGAACTTAAGGGTTCTATTAACAAAATAATCAGCATGGCTAAGGATAGAAACATAATAATCCAATATGTTGACAAGGTGAAATTGAATCAAATTGCAAAAGGAACTAATCATCAGGGAGTAGCTGCTTTGGTTGCTCCTTATGATTATTCTTCAATAGAAGATATACTGGACAAAGCCAGAGCATTAAATAAGCCTCCATTTATTATTATACTTGATGGCATAGAAGACCCACATAATCTAGGATCTATTATTAGAACAGCAGAATGTGCAGGAGTTGATGGCATAATAATTCCAAAGAGAAGGGCAGCCCATATAACTGAAACGGTATATAAGAGCTCTGCTGGAGCAGTGGAGCATATGCTCATAGCAAAGGTCACTAACATTCCTAATGCTATAGACAGTCTAAAAGAAGAAGGTTTATGGATTTACGGTGCTGATGCTGATGGAGAAAAATATTATTTTGATGCTGATTTAAAAGGGCCTATAGCATTAGTAATTGGAAGTGAAGGCAAAGGTCTTTCTAAACTTGTTAAAGAAAAGTGCGATTTTTTGATTAAGATTCCTATGTATGGTAAAATCTCTTCTCTTAACGCATCTAATGCTGCCTCTATTCTAATATATGAAGTAGTAAGGCAGAACTATGGGAAAGAAGAAGGATAGATACAGCGAATACCTATTTGTAGATGGGTATAACATAATAAATTCTTGGGATAATCTGAGGGAGCTGAGCAATATAAGCTTAGAGGTGGCGAGAGAAGAGCTAATTGAGACAATGGCTGAATATCAACATTTTACTGGGATAAAAGTAATAATAGTATTTGATGCTCATATGGTAAAAGGAAGTAGTGGCAAGAAGGAAACTACAAAGGGAGTAGATGTAATATATACAAAGGAAAGGGAAACAGCAGACCAATACATAGAAAAAGTATTGGACCAAATTGGAAGGATTAAGTCTGTTAGGGTTGCTACTTCAGATTGGTTGGAGCAGCAGATAGTATTAGGTAGAGGAGGAACTAGAATTTCTGCAAGAGAGTTGGAGGCTGAAATAAAAGATATAAAAAGAGTGCTAAATAGAAAGAAAAGTACGGAAAGTGAAAAAAAGGAATTGCTAATTGAGAGGTTAAATGAGGAAACTATAAAGAAACTCAATAAATGGTCAGAAGACAATAAATAACTTGACTATTTGCCATTATTTTTTTATAATTTAGTTAATTGTGGGGTATTTTCAAGGATATTTTGGAGGGATGTTTGTGGCTGTAGGATCAGTAGAGCAAGTTCATGCTAGTATTTATGACAACATGGAGGATGAAGACATTGTAGAGGAAGCTAGAACTGGAGATACCCATGCTATGGAATACCTAATCAGCAAATACAAGAACTTTGTCAAAGTAAAAGCTAAAGCCTATTTTCTAGTGGGAGCTGATAAAGAGGACATTATTCAGGAAGGAATGATAGGACTATTCAAAGCTACTCGCGACTACAAAAGGGACAAGCTTACTTCCTTCAAAGCCTTTGCTGAGCTTTGTATCACAAGGCAGATTATTACGGCAATTAAAACAGCTACTAGACAAAAACATATTCCTCTAAACTCCTATGTTTCATTAAATAAGCCAATATTTGATGAAAACTCCGATAGAACTTTATTGGATGTAGTAAGTGAGGCAAACATTACAGATCCTGAAGAACTTATAATAAATAGCGAAGAACTGTGTTCGATTGGTAACAAAATGGTTGAGTTATTAAGTGAACTGGAGTGGAAAGTTCTCATAGCATATTTAGAAGGCAAATCCTATCAGGAAATTGCTGAGGAATTATCTAGGCATGTAAAAAGCATTGATAATGCTCTTCAAAGAGTAAAAAGAAAACTTGAAAGATATTTATAGTGAAAGAATCCCATTTGGCTATTGACAATACTATGCCTAGGTAGTAAAATAATTCTTAGCGGTTTTGATGCCCATGTAGCTCAGGAGGTGGAGCACTTGCATGGTAAGCAAGAGGTCACCGGTTCAAGTCCGGTCATGGGCTCCATATTTATTTAAAAACACCCGGTAGTGTGTTCTAGAAGATTTTATTATTTTATTTTAAGGAGGAATAGGAAATGGCAAAATCAAAATTTGAGAGAACAAAGCCACACGTAAACGTAGGAACAATAGGTCACGTAGACCATGGTAAGACAACATTAACAGCAGCAATAACAT
>Ga0134092_1001083_pt1 | contig 24853 bp, 19 predicted proteins | sample 3_6taG_FD_94454 | JGI IMG/M metagenome (GOLD analysis project Ga0134092, IMG submission 94454) | Switchgrass degrading microbial communities from high solid loading bioreactors in New Hampshire, USA - 3_6_20_6_A3 metaG | ecosystem: Engineered > Bioreactor > Semi-continuous > Anaerobic >... | reverse complement strand
ATTACTGATTCTCAGGTTTTTTCCAAAGTATCAATGGACACTCCTCCTGAGATACCATTGACATCCTTTTCCATTCTGTTTGCACGGCAGAAGGCTGATTTGGCGGAAATGGTCCGAGGGGTTAAACGTATCGAACGCCTATCACCTGGAGATAAGGTGCTGATTGTTGAAGGTTGTACACATCATCGCCAGGAAGATGATATCGGAAGAGTAAAAATTCCTCGCTGGATACGCCAGATTGCTGGCGAAGATATCATTTTTCAATGGGCAAGCGGTGCATGTTATCCTAAGGATCTTTCAGAATATGCAGTTATCGTCCATTGCGGCGGTTGCATGTTAAATCGAAAAGAAATGCAATATCGAATAGAAATTGCCCGCCAGCAGGGAATATGTATCACTAACTATGGTGTGCTCATTGCATATGTCATGGGTATTCTGCCTAGAGCCCTTAAACCCTTTCCAAATGCAAGCCTTGCCTTGGAGCAAAACGGTTTGATATAAAATAAAAGAGAAGCAAAATCATATTATGTATTTTGCTTCTCTAAAACTATGTTTTGTCTACTAGTATTTGAACTTGATAATGCTTTGCTGCATTTCGTCTGCCAACTTGGCTAAAGCTTCACTGGCGTTTGCAATTTCGGCAATGGCTGCAGTTTGTTCTTCTATTGAAGCAGAAGCTTCTTCTGTTCCTGCAGCATTTTCCTCGGATATGGCTGACAGATTTTGAATTATATTTATTACATCGTTCTTTTTATTATCCATAAGTTTTTCGGATTCTTTAATTTCTGAGATATATTTCTTCATATCTTCTATTGATACAGCTATACCCATATATTTTTCATTGGTCATTCCAACGCTTCTTGCCTGAGATTCTATTATATCCCTTGTTTTTTCCACAGTAGTAACTGCCATACCTGTCTTTTCTGTCAGCTCTTGTATGATTTTTTCAATTTCCTCTGCAAATCTGTTGGATTCTTCTGCAAGTTTTCTTATCTCCTGAGCAACTACTGTAAAGCCTCTGCCTGCTTCACCTGCTCTTGCTGCTTCGATGGCGGCATTAAGAGCCAGAAGATTTGTCTGGTCAGCGATACTTTTGATCATCTGGCTTGCAACTTGAATTTTTTCAGCTCTTTCATTTGTGTTGACAATAACATCTTTTATGCCTTCAGCTGCTTCTCCGGTAAATTTGGTCTTCTCCACAAGATCTTTAATAACCTGTAAACCTTCTTCCTTAAGCTTGTTTATTTCCTCCACAGCTAATATTAATTTATCAACTTCCTGTTGATTCTTATCAATTAAACTTCCAAGTTCATCTGATATTAGTGAGCATTTTTCTGTATCACTTGCCTGATCACTTGCTCCTCTTGAAATATCTTCTATTGTTCGGGCTATTTCTTCTGAAGCAATAGAGGATTGCTGGCTCGTAGCAGTCAGTTCCTCCGATGATGAAGCCACTTGCTGCGCTATTTCTGCTATATGTCTAACCAGCTCTGTTATGTTTTTCTTCATAACCTCAAGTGAGTTACCAATCTTGCCTATTTCATCTTTTCTTTTCAGATATCTTAAGGCTTTGCTGTTTTCATCTAAACGCAGATCATATTCAGACATCCTATCTATTATTTTAGAATATTCAATAATAGGCCTTGAAATTGATTTCCCCAATAGCAACGAAAGTATTATGCTTATAATATAAAAGCCTCCAGCAGTATAAAGCATTGCACTTTGCAATTCCTTTAATCCCGCTAAGGCATCACTTTCAATAGTTCCAACACTTAATAACCAATTGGTGTTTGGTATAGGTTGAACAGCCATATATCTTTTGCTTCCTAAGAAATCATACTTTATTATACCTGTGTTGCCCATTCCTAACTCTTGATAAGCTAGTCCAACATTTTTTAATTCTCCGTCAGTTTCTATATCTTTGAAAATGTTTCTTTGTTCCAATACATATTCATCATTGTTATGGGCATAAATAGTTCCATCCTGTCCCAATAAGTAAGCATAACCATTGACACCATAACCCATTTCTTCTGTTATGTCGCTGAAAGCCGTTCCATCTTTTCTTGCAATTATAACGCCTGCAATTTGATTATCACGTTCAATAGGTGCAGCTATCATTACTACCGGTTGATTTGTAGCTCTGCTAATCAGCACACTGGAAATATTAGCTTGTCCTTGAAAGGCTTTCTTTATATAATCTCTGTCCCCAAGATCTGCCGTGCTGTTATCCGATACATAATGGGCTATGCCATCAGGGGTTACAATACCTATTTCCAAATATCCCAGTCGTTGTATATTAGGTTTCAGATATTGCTGCTGCAATTCCCAATCCATGGATACAACATTCTCGTGTCTGGACATTTCTTGTAAAATAGCTATATCTTTAGAAATTACAGCTTCAAATATTTTCACTCCATCATTTGCCGACATAGATAATGCTTCTTCAGTCTGCTCCAGTAAAGCATCTGTACTATTATTCATGCTAACAAAGAGAAAACCTGAAGAAATAATTAATATAAGCGCTCCAATTAACAGTGTAACTCTTAATGACAAATTAATCTTCATATAAAATGCCCCCCTTAATTTATACCATTGTTTGGAACATAGAATAAACGTGTACCATGTTTGTTGTAATTAACCTTAATTAGCTAATTATGTTAATTTAATTTCAGTATAAAATATTGTCAGATATTTGTCAATATTCGTTATATTATATCGAATTACGCTGTCAAAAAATGTATACATAATATACTTTCTTATAGGTAGTTAATAATATCTTCGCTTGATATAAAAATCTGATTGGTTTTAATCCTGAAACTGAGGGAAGAAAAGCCATATTCTGGATTTTTTCTTCTATTCTTTAGCTTTATAGGTTAGAATTAGAATTAAGTGAAGAGCATTCTAGGCTAATGTTCCGGTAAGAAAGCCAGCTTAGAAAGGAGATGATTCTTATGGCTGATACCATCAGTAAAAGAGAAAGAATCATATGGGTTCTATCAATCGTCTTTATATTAACAATATTTATTGTTGCAGTTAGCAGATATGAGAAAACCTTAGACGTAATAAATGAAAGAGTTTCAGAATTGGAAGCTGAAAAAACAGACTGGCTTAAGAGAGAAGCAAATCTAAATCTGCAGATTGAAGATCTGATAAAACAGTCAGAGGAATATGCCCGGATCATAGATAATTTTCCATCAAATAGTTTGGATATTATTGTGGGTTTGAAACTAAAAGGATTTGATGGTAATGTGCAGGATATAGTAAATGACCTTATAAAACACTATGACTTAATCCCATATAAAGGTGTATTAGGCGGAAAAATGGGTTTTTACTTCGAAGATAAAATATATGTACTTTCGGATAAATGGGTTTTTGCATATTTTGAAGATGGACATATCAATGGATATATGTTGCTTAATTATAGTATAGATAACAGCAAGAATATTTCATGGAAAGTGATTGATTCTTATTTATTTGGAGAATGACCATCACAGCTTTTAATTTAAATTATGAGCAGAACCTATAATTGAAGGAATCAAGGAAGGCAGAGACGAATTAATAGAGAAGGCTATCGAAATAATTAAAGAAGGTATATAAATGTAATTATCTTATCTATATATGGACTGATATAATCTGAAAACATTATTTAAAGTGGAAGTTATAATTAACCAAAAAGTTTTAAGGAGAATATTATGCATGAAAAGAGAGTAAAAGGTATCCTGTCACCTCAGAATGGAATGAACATATATCGTGGATGTTCTCATGGTTGTATCTATTGCGATTCGAGAAGCAAGTGCTATCAGATGGATCATGATTTTGAAGATATAGAAGTAAAGATAAATGCTTCTGAGTTATTGGAAGATGCCTTGCGAAGAAAGAGAAAGAAATGCATGATAGGTACTGGAGCAATGAGCGATCCATATATTCATCTGGAAGAAAAAATCGGACTCACAAGAAGATGTATTGAACTCATTTATCATTATGGCTTTGGATTAGCTATACAGACAAAATCGGCAAGAATTCTGAGAGACTTGGATTTGCTTAAAAAAATAAATGAAAAGACAAAGTGTGTGGTGCAGATGACCCTCACCACATATGATGAAGAGTTGTGCAAGATAATCGAACCCAATGTGAGCACAACAAAAGAGCGGTTTGAAGTATTAAAGATAATGCGGGATAATGGCATACCAACAATTGTATGGTTAAGCCCTGTATTACCCTTTATCAATGACACTGAAGAGAATATCCGAGGGATTCTGGATTATTGCATAGAGGCTAAGGTATATGGAATAATCTGCTTCGGTATTGGATTGACACTGAGAGAGGGAAACAGAGAATACTTCTATAAGAAGCTGGATGAATATTTTCCAGGAATGAAAGATAGATATATTGAGAAATATAAGTATTCATATATGATTTACAGCCCTAGTAATCAAAAGCTGATGAATATAGTAAAAAGCACATGTGAAGCTCATGGTATATTATGTGATGTCGAAGGGTGCTTTAACTATCTTCATACATTCGAGGATAAAAATGAGTATGAGCAGTTAAGACTGCCTGGATTAGATTAACCATAATAAATACATAAGAAACATAATGAACACTGCAATATTGACTACAATGAAAATGGACTTGAGATATTGAGTTTGTGCCTGATGATATACAAATCAACTATGAAATAAAGATAGATATATAGAGTGCATTATTTAAAGATGAGTTAATATATAATTCATAAATATAATATAGTGAAATAATCTCTAATATGTGAAGGGGAGACATAAATGAAGAAGAGAAAGATACTAACTATAATAGGAATAGCATTAGGACTTATTTTGGTTATTGGTATAGTTGGCACCTGTTATTATACGGGAGTGGCCGTTTTCAGCAACTCAATGCAATTGGTGGACAACGATAGCACAAGTTTTGAAAAAGCTGAAGACTTTTTTAATAAAATTGGTTTTGACCTTGAAGGCTTCAAATCCAGATACAACATTGAGACAGTTCAAATAGAATCTTCATTTGATGTACATATGATTCCATTTGACCATATCACTGTGGACGGCTATAAAAATAAGGACACCATTATAATGGTTCATGGCTTAGGGGGAAACCGATGGACAAACTATCCCATTGCCGATATGTTTCTGAAGAACGGATATAATGTTATTTCATATGATCAACGAAGCTCGGGAGAAAATACAGCTCCATATACTACATTTGGCTACTTGGAAAGCTATGATCTTGGTGATTGTGTATCATATTTGATAGATAATATAAGCCCAGATAAAAAAATAGGCATATGGGGAACATCCTTTGGTGGAGCAACTGCTGGAATATATCTAGGATCAGATAAAGCAAATGAACATGTTGATTTTGCAATATTGGATTGCCCCATAAGCAACATGAGCTATATGCTCTCTACAGAGATGGAAGGAATGAATACCGGAATACCAATAGATTTTCTCATGTCCATGGGAAATCTGGCTACCAAAATGAAGCTTGGATTTTCCTATGAAGATGCAGATGTCTGCAAGCATATAGAGAAAACAAATGTACCTGTACTGGTTATAAATACAAAGATAGACAAAGTAACACCATATTTTATGGGTGTGGATATATTTAATTCAGTTACTCATGACAATAAAAAGATATTTACTGTAGAAGATAGCCCTCATGCAGAAATATTTTTTGATTACCCCGATGAATATGAGAAAAATATTATCGATTTTATAAACGAGTTTGCAGCAGATAGATAGGTATGAAGATTTAGAACTGCTAGTCAGATCTATAATAGTTAAGCCAGGATAGCAAATATAAATTATAAAATAAAGGGAAGAAAGGGGGAGATTATTTCATGTTATTGAAGCATTTGAAGCAGCAAATGCTCCTCCCTGTGGAAGAGTATATCATCAATAAAACCGTAAACATACGAGGAACAGAAGTTTTGTTGCTGAGCTTTACTGTCGAAAAAGAAAAGAAAAGCCTATGGTTGCTGTATGAAAATAATAATTTAAATGACGATAGTAGTGATGAAGAATATTCCAAGGATTTTTATACCGAAAGAGATGAATTGACTACCAACAGAGAGGAATTTCTTCATCATATAATGGAGAGACAACGACAAATAAATTTTTCCATCAAGGAGATGGAAATACAAGGAAATATCATTAGCTTCGGTTCATCATCCTGCAGCCCTATCCATGACAATAATATAGAGGGTAAAATGCATTTGCAGCACTTTGCAGAAAAAGGATTGATCTCTGAAGAGTGGGATGACAAGAGATTGGAGAATCTGATTATTGCAAGATATGACCAGATGGAAGATGAAGAGTTTCCTGGAATAGATGAGTCAAGGGAATTGTCTCTGGTTCTGAGAGTTGATAGAGAGATTAGGGAAGCAGCTATTCAACATCCATTTGCTGTGAAGTTTGGCAAACAGGATGTTGGTACAAAAGTGGCCTATTATGATGAGACTCTTGGAAAAGAGAGCTATTTCTTTATTGATGAGATATATTCCTATGACCCTTACGAAGATATTATAGAGAAATCAAAGCAGATAGAAGATCCAGTAGAAAGAGAGAACATGATACAGCATATCACAAAGGCTTTGGAGACTGTATGTCCTAAAGGGAAAAAACTTGCTGTAATAAAATACGAGACAGAAGATGAAACACAGTTAAGATTTGTGATGAAGGATTATCTGGAAGCAAAACCTGTGCGAAGCTGTTCTGCTATAGGATTTATATGTAAAAATGATGAAATAGGAATCAATGGATATAAGCTGAAGGAATGCGTCATGCAGTCTATAGACAGGGATTTTAACGGTGAACTGGAGATTGAACTGTTTTCCAAATATATAGTGATACCGGAAGAAACAGTTTACTAACGATAAAATAAATGGGGGACTTGATTTATGAAAAGACGAGATCTAATATTGGCTTTCCTGGTGGTCATGATATGGGGCGGGAATTTCACTGTTATAAAACTGGGGCTTTCTGGTATACCTCCTATGCTTTTGGCTGCATTCAGGTATGTTTTTGCAGTATTTCCCGCTATATTTTTTGTGAGGAAACCATCAATACAATGGAAGTATATAATAATTTATGGTCTGGCTGTTGGAGTAGGACAATTTGCTTGCTTATTTTATGCTATGGATATAGGCATGCCGGCAGGAATATCTTCTATAGTTTTACAGTCCCAGGCTTTTCTGACGCCCTTATTTGCTGCAATCCTGTTAAAAGAGTCTATAAAAAGAAGCCAGATAATAGGTCTTACGATAGCTGGTATTGGACTTTGCCTGATTGGTGGGATTATAGGGAATAGAGGATTATCTTCGGTTCCTATTGGAGCATTTTTGCTGACACTTCTTGCGGCTTCTTTCTGGGCTATATCTAACATAATATTAAGATATGCCAAGAATGAAGCAGAAGCACATGACAAGACATTAGATATGATGGGCATGGTTGTATGGTCAAGTCTTGTACCTCCTGTCCCCCTCATAGGTATAGCTTTATTGCTGGATCCGCCGGAGGTTTTGATGAACTCCTTTAGCAATATTAATTTCATTTCTGTATTCTCTGTGCTCTATCTTGCTCTTTGTGCTACACTGTTTGGATATGGTGTATGGAGCAGTCTGATGGGCAAGTATCCTGCTGCCAAGGTGGCGCCTCTATCATTGATGGTTCCAATAACCGGACTTATTGTGTCACGTATTGTTCTAAATGAGCAGCTTACAAGCATGCAGTGGATTGGAGGAATTGTAATAATCCTGGGGCTTCTGATTACTAACTTTGGTTTTGCACCGATAAAAGCTGTTTTCAAATCCAAAGATGTCTGATTTATATGTAGAATGAATGATTTATGACAATATAAAAGTGAGAGGGGAATGAGTATGAATTTTACTATAAGACCTGTAGAAATTAGAGATGCAGAGGGGATAAATGAACTTCGCCGCATGCCGGGAGTATTTGAAAATACACTGGGCTTGCCATCTGAAAGATTGAATAGAAGCGAAAATTTCATAGCAAATCTGGATATAAATTCTCACCTATTTGTTGCTGTTGTCAAAGATGAAACAGGAGAAGAAACAGTAATAGGCTGTGCGGGACTCAATATATTTCCCAATCCTCGTATGAGACATTCTGCAAGTATTGGTATTATGGTGCATAGAGATTATCAGAACCAGGGTGTTGGGTCAGCTTTAATGAGTACACTGCTTGATTTAGCGGATAATTGGCTTATGCTGGTGAGGGTAGAATTAGGTGTATATGCAGATAATGAAAGGGCAATACATCTGTACGAAAAGCTTGGATTCAAAACAGAGGGTATAAAGAGAAAGGCAGCCATAAGAAATGGAGAATATGTTGATGAGCTGATGATGGCCAGGATAAGAGAATAGAAGGAGAGAGACAATGAATATAAGGATACTGCATACTAATGATGTTCATAGCAGATTTGAAAATTTTGCAAAGATTGTTACCAAAATAAAAGAAATGAAAAATGAAAACACGATAATCCTGGATGCCGGGGATTTTAATGATTTTATGAGACTGGAGCTTCAAGGAACTAATGGAAAAGCAGGATGCAGTTTATTAAGTTTGGCTGGATATGATGCAATCACCGTTGGAAACAATGAAGGTTTTGCAGGATTGGATATATTGGAGACTATGACAACCTCCAATCTTGTGCCTTTTGTTTCATGCAATCTTTACAGAAGTGATATGAGTCATATTAGAGGATTAAAGCGCAGCATAATCATAAACAAGGGAGGACTTAGGTTTCTGATTATAGGGACAAGCCCTCAATATAATGAATTCTTTTCGCTGCTTAACATGCATGCAACAGACTGTATAGAAGAAATTAAGAAAGAGCTGGAAGAAAACAGGAACAAATATGATATATCAATACTTCTTAGCCACTCAGGGATGAGAGAAGACACTGAATTTGCACAAAGCATAGGAGGAGTTGACATAATAATAGGAGGTCATAGCCATCTTCTTATGGAAGAAGCGGAAAAGATAAATGGCACCATAATACATCAATCAGGAGGTTATGGTGAACACCTGGGTGTACTTGATATTGAAGTGGTGGATGGAAAAATTGTGAGTTTCAAAGGAGAAAGTATCAAGATTGAGCCCATATCTATGGACAAAGAGATTGCTGATGAGCTTTTGAGGCAAAAGGAGATAGCCATAGAAGCCTTGAGCAAACCTCTCTATGAAGTAGATTGCCATATATGGCATGATGTAGTTGAGGAAAACCCTATTACCAATCTTTTAGCTGATGCTCTTAAAGAGGTAGTGCCCTGTGATTTCAGTATAATCAACAGCGGTATAATCAGCGGAGGTATAAGCAAAGGAGAAGTTTCTAATAAAAAACTTCTGGAGATAAGTCCATCGCCATTGAATCCCACATATATGGAGATAAAGGGAAAATACATAAAGGAAGCGTTGAAACTTTCACTTCAGGCTGATGTATGTCTCCAGGATGGCAGAGGTTCAGGCTTCAGAGGGAAATATCTTGGCAGGCTTCATGTATCCAATAACGCAGTTATAGAGCATGATGGAAAATATATTTTGAGAGTAATGATTGATGGTGAAGAATTAGAAGAAGAAAGGACATATAAAATATCAACCTCTGACTATCTTCAGAGAGGGACAGGCTATCCTAGTCTGGCTAACAACTGCAATGAGAGATATAATCCAGAATATACAAGAGATGTTCTGAGAGAATACTTAAACAAGAAAGAATTTGTTGACAAATGCTTTATTGATAGATGGAAGAAGTTTACATAAATGTACATTAACCTTCCTCCAAGTTATTGCATATAATGTAATGACTTTTTATGGAGGAAGGTTGATATATGTGAAATGTCCTATGAATCCAAATCTGGAATGTCCTTTTTACAACAGAAATCCACATGTATTCCCCTATGATATGGATGATTACAATGATTATTTTGATGATGACTACAATGATTACAACGATTACCTTGATGACTACTATTATGATGATGACTTCTTTGATTATGATGACTTTAATGACAATGATTTTACAAGACAAAGTCCTCAAGAGATTAACAGGATGATGAATCTGGTAAACAGACAGTTTGGCAATTATTATACTGAACTTGAGAGATACAGAGTTCCAAGAGCTATAACCCAGAACATTTTTAGAAGCATAGTAGTTTATGTACTGCGTAACCAAGGAAATTATGCAGGTCCAATACCTGGAAAGACAAATCAGATATTAAATGACATGAGAAGAGATATGCCGTGGGTATTCACCACATTAAGAGGATTTGGAGTGCCAAATAACCGAATCAATCAGATATTCAGTGACATTATCAGATTTATATTGGAGAATCTTGATGGTCAGGTGCCTGTTCCTCCGACACCTCCTGTTACTGGATGGAGCCAATGGGAGGACTTAGGCGGAGTGTTGACATCTGCACCTGCAGTTGCTTCCTGGCAGCCTAATAGACTTGATGTATTTGCAAGAGGGCAGAATAACGCACTATGGCATAAATGGTGGGACGGAAGCAGATGGAGCAACTGGGAAGATCTTGGCGGAGTATTGACATCTGCACCAGCAGCAGTATCCTGGGGCAGAAACAGAATAGATGTATTTGCGAGAGGACAGAACAACGCACTATGGCATAAATGGTGGGATGGAACAAGGTGGAGCAACTGGGAGGATCTTGGCGGAGTATTGACTTCAGCCCCTGCAGTAGCCTCCTGGAGCGCAAATAGACTTGATGTGTTTGCAAGAGGGCAAAACAATGCACTATGGCATAAATGGTGGGACGGAACTAGGTGGAGTGACTGGGAAGACCTTGGTGGAGTATTGACATCTGCACCAGCAGCAGTATCCTGGGGTCCAAACAGGATAGATGTATTCGGAAGAGGACAGAACCAATCGTTGTGGCACAAATGGTGGGACGGAACAAGGTGGAGCAACTGGGAAGACCTGGGCGGTGGCACGATAAATTCAGGTCCTGCTGCTTCATCTACTGGAGTAAACAGACTGGAGGTCTTTGCACAAGGTCCTAGGGGAGACCTATTGATGAGAACCTGGGACGGTAGGAGATGGAGTGGCTGGCAGTCCCTTGGAGGTGTTATAACATCCGAGCCTGCTGCAGTATCCTGGGGAGGAAACAGATTGGATGTATTTGCCAGAGGACGAAATAATGTATTATGGCATATTTGGAGGCCATAAGCTATATACAGACCGGCAAGATTGCTTGCCGGTCTTTTCGATATTTACAGTTACCATATATCGACAAAATACTGGAATAGGTGATATACTTTATGTTAATACACCATACAAATGAATGATTCAAGTCACATTACTAGAGAAAGGATGCACAATTTATGCCTGTTAATACTAGAGAATTTATTAAACTTATGGGCAGAAAATTTGCTGCTATGATTCTACTAATAATTCTTTTGCTGCTGTTTTTAATGCTTACAATATTTGCTATGAATGATGTCGATAGAGAACATCAGATCGTTGTAGATGTTTTTGGAAGACAAAGAATGCTGACTCAGCAGTTATCAAAGGACGCCAATCAAAAATATGCAATAATGCTGGCATTGCGCAATAAGGAATTTGTGGTCAAAAATGATACTGCTCAGGCTAATATGGAATCACTGAATACATCAATGGAAAAAGCGAAAGAAGAGTATTCGTCAACTCTACAATCTCTGAACAATGGTTATTTGGAGAAGGGTGATTCCTCTATAGATTTTAAAAGCTCTCTTGAGGAGTTGAACTCACTTATAGGTGCTACGGATAGCTTATGGGATGATTTTAGTCGAGCTATATCCGTGATAATTGAAAATAATGAAATGGATGAAGAAGTAACAGAATCCATAGCATTCATAAATCGCAATAATGAGAAGCTGCTGGAGTATAGCGATGACATACTCAAATTATTGATTAATATACATAATAAGAATTCCAATACCAGAGTTCATATTGGATTAGGGTTGTTTGCTACTGCACTTGTATCATTATTGATATTGATAGTGCAGTCATATAAGTACATAATAGTTCCGTTAAATGAGATATACTCAGGATTCAGCAACATTGGATCTTTAAAAAACAATATAGGTATAAAATTGCCTAAGAAAAACGAGCTTGAACCTTTAATAAAAGAGATAGACATGGCTTTTGCAAAACTAAACAGGCTTATAGAATTGATTGAGAATATGAATCAGGATACATCCTTTGAGGGTATTCTTAATTATATATATAACACATTTTCTGAATTCATACCGTATAAACATATAGGTATAGCCTTGTTAAAGGATGATGGAGAAACCATAGAAGCAACCTATGGAATATCTGATCCCTCTTTGAATGGTTTGGCTAAGAAACTGCATGGTATAACGGCTAAGCTTGATGAAACCAGTCTAAGTGATGTGATAAGAAAGGGTACTCCAAGAGTTATTAACGATCTTGAAGCTTATACAAAGCATAGGGATGCTGAGTATAATAAAGTACTTATTGATGCAGGCATAAAGTCTTCAATTACATTGCCTCTGAGCCTGAATAACAAACCAATAGGTATTATATTTTTCTCATCCACAACAAAAGGGATCTATAAAGAGCAGCATATTGACTTCCTGGCTACTCTCTCCAGCAGCATTGCCATAAGCCTCAACAAGAATATTTTTATAGATGAGTTATTATACAGCACAGTTTTGGCTCTTGCCAAGCTGGCAGAATCAAGGGATGGAGACACTGGAGAGCACTTGGAGCGAATGAAGAAGTATTGTGCTAAGATAACAGAATTCCTGCTTGAGGATAATGTATACAATGAGGAAATTTCTCTAAACTTTAAAAAGGACATTGAAAGATTCAGCCCTATGCACGATATAGGAAAAGTTGGCATAAGGGATCAAATACTGCTGAAGCCCGGAAAATTGACAGACGAAGAATTTGAAGAGATGAAAAAGCATACCATATTTGGTGCAGAGGTATTAAAGACAGCTGAAGAACATATGAGAAGAAAAGACGCCAATCTTTTTGGAATGGGAATTGAGATTGCAGAGAACCACCATGAGAAATGGGATGGCACTGGATATCCTTATAATAAGACAGGAGAGGAAATACCTTTAAGTGCCAGGATAGTAGCTGTGGCTGATGTATTTGATGCTCTGACAAGCGAAAGGCCTTATAAGAAAGCTTTTTCCTTTGAAGAATCTTTCAATATGATAATAGAAGGAAAAGGAAATCATTTTGATCCAAAAATTGTGGATTCCTTTGTAAGGCATAAGGATGAAATATATGAATTATATAAGAGCTTCAAAGATAATGAAGATTTATTCAATAATATTGATTAAAAATAAACAACTACAAAAAAGGAATTACAATAGGTATGTAGAATTATATAAGTAAAATGAATGATTTTTAATTCAAATCTTTGATAAGGAAGATGCTCATGTTTTCTTCAGATAGCTATGCCAAAATGTTTACAGATATGATGTCCGAAGGCTTTATATTCATTGATAATAAGGGCAAGATCCAGCTTTATAATAATAAAGCCAGGGAGATATTTGGAATAACACATAGTCAGGGTGCAAGCCACAAATCAGGCAAAATTGAGGCAGGGGATATAGTCATTATAGGAGATAATTGCCTTGGTAAAGATGATGGAAATATGACACCAGAAGCTCTTAGCTTTATAGGTATACATGACCGCGGTATACAGCTGGGTGATGCAATAGTGGCTGTAGGGAGATATGGAAGCACCAAAAGAGAAAAACCATTGCCATTATACAAATATATTACGCCGGATTATGATTCAAATGTTCTGGATCTCCATTGCAGTTTCATGGGGGTTCAGATATCCAGCGTTATAGACTTCAGGAACAAGAATATAACCATAACAGTAAATGGTGAAAAATATGTGTTGCAATATATTAAATCTATGGGACACGTAGTTGTGCTTGATGGCTATTCCAAGGAGCTTAAATTTTATCAATACCATGGCTATACTGCCAGAGGAGAAGCATTATATGACATACTGGCAGGCAAGAGGTTCATGGCTAAAGGTGAAAACTCTGAGCTGTTAAATGTCATAGGCAAAGATATATTTGAGATTCATAAAGGCGGCTCTACTATTGAAGATTTTTATGCTGCTGCTACCGGAGAGGATATAAGCTATGAAAATCAGTTTAAAGAAATAAACGGCAGACCTACTATTTGTACCCTTATGCCTGTAAATAGAGAAGGCAAGAGGGTAGGGGCTGTGCTTAAGGTTGAAGATATATCCGAAATAAAAAGGGTAATCAGGCAGAGAGATGAAGCCTTACAAAACCTGGAGCAAATGGAAAGAAAATTAAGGGAAGAAGCAGAAGCAAGCAAATTGCTGCCTGAGATAGTAGGAGAAAGCAAAGAAATTATAAATGTAAAAAGGCTTGCAATAAAAGCAGCCAGATCCAACTCTACCCTGTTAATCCTGGGTGAGAGTGGAACTGGAAAAAGCATGCTGGCAAGAGCTATACACAATAACAGCAAAAATAAGGATAAACCTTTTATACATGTCAATTGTGGTTCTATACCTGATACACTTTTGGAAAGTGAGTTGTTCGGATATGAAGGCGGTGCTTTTACAGGAGCCAAAATCTCCGGAAAACCAGGCATGTTTGAACTTGCTCAGGGAGGAACTATTTTTCTTGATGAGATAGGTGAAATTTCACCTTCATTGCAGATAAAACTGCTGCAGGTTCTTCAGGATAAAACCTTCTACAAAGTAGGCGGCAATAAAAATATAGAAGTTGATGTGAGAATAATAGTTGCAACAAATAAGAATCTTGAAGAGGAAATGACTGCCGGCAGATTCAGAGAAGATTTGTATTATAGAATAAATGTTTTTCCTATATGGATACCGCCATTAAGAGAAAGAAAAGAAGACATATATCCTCTCGTTCAGAATATGCTTCCAATTATATGCAAAAAAATAGGCTGTGAAACTAAAAGAATATCAGGTGAAGCTTTGAACCTGCTCTTAACATATGATTGGCCAGGCAATGTCAGAGAACTGGAAAACATACTGGAAAGGGCAGTAAACCTCTCAGAGGGTAACACCATACTATCCAATCATTTATCTATAATAAAGGAGAAACAGAAAAAGAAAAGTGAGACCCATGAGATAAAGCCTTTAAAAGATGTAATAAATGAAGCAGAAAGAAGAGCTATTGTAGAGGCAATATTAGCAAACAACGGTGATAAAAAAGCTGCTATGAAAGCTTTGCAAATGGGTAAAACCAGCTTTTATGAAAAGCTGAAGAAGCACAACATAGAATAGTCCGTTATTACGGAAAGATTCCGAAATGTCGGAAAATTCTATACAGTATAGAAGCCTCTAAAATCAACTATTATAGACAATTCGATAAAAATCAGTCCGGAATTCCGGAAAATCGCATTATAATCTGAAGGTCTTGCCTTAGGAATATCAAGGATTAGAATTTTTGGCATGATAATTGCTCTATATACAGTTTAAATTCAATATATAATCAACCATTAGAGGAGTTGGCATTGTGTATAATATAGAGCATTCAAACAACTACAAATTTGCTGGTTATGACACCGTAGAGCTTGCCAAGAAATATGGCACACCATTATATGTGCTCTCTGAGGAAATAATCAGGAGCAAGTGCAGAGAAATAAAAACAGACTTTATCGAAAAATATGAAAACACTAAAGCTGCTTATGCCAGTAAAGCATTTCTGACTATGGCTATGTGCAAAATTATAGAAAGTGAAGGCCTGGGGTTGGATGTGGTATCCGGCGGTGAGCTATATACAGCAATAAAAGCCGGTTTCCCAATGGATAGAGTAATGCTTCACGGCAACAATAAAAGCTATGAAGAGATTGAAATGGCTATTGGGAATGACGTTGGAAGAATTATAGTGGATCATATAGATGAGCTCTATATGATAGAAGAGATTGCATCCAGAATGGACAAGACCGTAAAAATACTTATAAGAGTGGCACCTGGAGTAGAAGGAAATACGCATAAATATATAACAACGGGACAAAAGGATTCCAAGTTTGGAATACCTTTGTCAAAAGAAACCATAGATGAAGCTGTAGTAAAAGCCATGAATAGCAAGCATATAGAGCTTATGGGATTCCATTTCCATATAGGATCCAACCTGTTTGATAACGATTGCTATGTTGCTGCGATAAATGTAGTTTTAAATCTCTACAGAAGATTGAAGGATGATTTTGGATTTATTGCAAAAGAGATAAATACTGGCGGTGGGTTTGGAATATATTATACAAAGGATGATTGCGTAAAACCTTTGAGGTACTTTACAGACACCATTATGAAAACCATTATGGATAAATGTAAACAACTGGAGCTGGACCTGCCTGCAGTGATAATAGAACCTGGAAGATGGATAGTAGGTGAAGCGGGAATAACATTATACAGCATAGGAGCTGTAAAGGAAATCCCGGGTATAAGGACCTATGCCAGTGTTAATGGAGGACTGCCGGACAACCCGAGACCTGCGCTGTACAGCGCAAGATATGATGCAGTTGTTGCGAATAAGTATGGTCAAGAGCCTGACAGGCTGGTTACCATAGCAGGAAGATGCTGCGAGTCCGGTGATGTTTTGATATGGGATTTGAAAACACCAGAGATCAAAAGAGGAGACATATTGGCTGTACTGAGCACTGGAGCATATAATTACTCCATGGCCAGCAACTATAACAAGATACCAAGACCTGCAGTTGTGTTGCTTACTAAAGATGGAGAAAAAGTTATAGTTGAGAGAGAAACCTATGAAGATTTACTATCCAGAGAAAGGATACCTTTTTAGATCCATAAGCTGAAGCATCTTAAATTAAAGATGCCTTAGCTTTTAGGATAAATTATCGGATTTTTCCGCAAAACTCAAGGAAATTTAAAAATGGAGGAGGGTAACAATGAGGAAAGTATTAGCTTTAATTCTGGCACTTATGATGGTTTTAGCAGGCTGCACAGGTAAAACTCCACCAGCTGGTGAGAATGCAGCAGAAACTCCTGAAGCACCACAGGAATACAGAGTTCTGTATTCAGGAGAGATAACTACACTAAACTATCTGGTAACTGCCACTACTAATGAATTTGCTTTGGCAGCCAACTTTGTAGACACCTTGATAGATTATGACAGATATGGTGTTGCACAACCTTGTTTAGCAACTGATTGGAAAGTATCTGATGATGGTTTGGTATGGACTTTACAACTCCGTCAGGGTGTTAAATGGGTAACTCATGAAGGCAAAGAATATGCAGAAGTTGTAGCTCAGGATTTTGTTGATGCAATGAAATATATTTTAGATCCAAAGAACGAGTCAGCAACTGCAAACATAGCCTACAGCGTTATCAAAAATGCTGAAAAATACTATAATGGAGAAATCACAGATTTTTCACAGGTAGGTGTCAAAGCGGTAGACAAATATACCTTGGAATACACTCTGGAAAGACCCACACCCTATTTCTTATCCATGCTTACTTATGTTTGCTTCTTCCCTGTAAACGGTCAATTCTTAAGTGAAATGGGAGAAAGATTCGGTACAGATAATACAACTATATTGTACAATGGAGCATATATATTGGAAACCTTTGAACCCCAGACCAGGAGAATTCTTGTTGCTAACGAATCCTACTGGGATAAAGAAAACATACACATAAAGAAAATAAGCCAGACTTACAATAAAGAAGCAACTACACTTGCACCTGAATTATTGCTTCGTGGTGAAATCGACTATGCAGACATATCTTCATCTCTCATAGATGAATGGATGAAAGATCCTGCTAAGAAGGAAATGGTTCGTCCAAACAGAACAAGCTTCTATACTTACTTCTATGCGTTCAATTTTGATCCGAAATTCCCGGCAGAATTTGAACCTGATAATTGGAAGATAGTAGTAAATAACGTGAACTTCCGTAAGTCTATGTTCCACGCTTTGGATAGAAAAGCCGCTATGCTGACTGCAGAGCCTTATAATCCAGAGTATAGATTATCAAATACAATAACACCAAAGAACTTTGTTGATTTGGATGGTACTGATTATACACAAATAGGCAAACTTGCTAACTTTGCAAATACTGATTCCTTCAACCCACAACTTGCATTGGAATATAAGGAGAAAGCTTTGGCAGAATTAAAGGGCAAAGCTAAATTCCCAGTTAAGGTATTGATGCCTTACAATACCAGCGTTGTTGACTGGGCAAACAGAGCACAGGTTATTGAGCAGCAGATGGAAAACCTGCTAGGTACAGATTATATCGATATTATAATCGATCCTAAACCACCAACAGGATTCCTGGCAGAAGTCAGAAGAGCCGGAAATTATGCATTCTTAGAGTGCAACTGGGGACCTGATTATGCTGATCCAGAAACCTACACAGATCCTTTCTATCCGGGGGGCACTTATAACTGGCCTGAAAAGGCTGAAGGATACAAGGAAGCCAATGGAGAAAATACTTATACAAATATGGTAAATGCTGCTAAAGCTGAAGTTGTAGACATTGCTAAGAGATACACTCTCTTTGCTGAGGCAGAAGCATTCTTTATAGATCAGGCTTTTGTAATACCTTATGCAGTGGGCGGCGGAGGATATTCTGCTTCAAGATTGAATCCATTTGAATCCCAGTATTCACCATTTGGAGTTTCTGCTGAAAGATTCAAAGGCCAGAAGCTAATGGAGAAACCAATGAATTCAGAACAATATACTGCTGAACTTGCAAAATGGGAGAAAGAACGTGCTGAAGCACTAAAAGCAGCAAAGTAAGTTAGCCCAAAACTTCTTGAGTTAATATAACTAAAGCCTGCAGAAGTGCAGGCTTTAGTTATACCATAATTCTTTTAGACAGATCTCAGCTTTTGAGAAAGGGGGAGAGACATGTTAAAGTATTCGCTAAAGAGACTAGCCCAATCTTTGGTTACTCTGTTTATAATCGTCACGATTGTTTTTCTTCTCATGAGGCTGATGCCGGAGGAAGGGTATTTTGGGCAAGCTTATGAAAAACTGGATGAAGCACAGAGAGAAGCGATATTGGCTGGTATGGGACTTAGAGATCCTATACACATTCAGTTGATGAACTTTTATAAGTCAATATTATCTGGAGATTTAGGAGTATCTAATATATATAGACCAAAGGTTCCGATTGCAGAGATACTCAAAGCAAAAATTCCCTATTCATTGTATTTCGGATTGACTGCCGTAGGTATATCCCTGGTATTCGGTGTATCTCTAGGTATAATTATGGCAAGAAGCAAAAGCAAAATATGGGATAAGCTGGGCACTGGTTATATAGTATTCATTAATGCAGTTCCTGCTGCAGTATACTACTTATTTATTCAGCTTTATTTGACAGATGTTTTCAAAATACCTATGCTGTTTAAACCCGATGTTCCAGCCAGCTGGATTTTGCCTGCCATATCCATGTCACTGGGAGGTACTGCATCCTATGCCATGTGGATGAGAAGATACATGGTAGACGAGTTAAACAAGGATTATGTGAGATTGGCAAGGGCTAAAGGTTTAAGAAACAAAGCTATAATGGTGAAGCATGTTTTCAGAAATGCCTTTGTTCCTATGGCTCAGTACTTGCCTAGCACCATATTATATACAATTGCAGGCTCCATATATATAGAATCGTTATATTCTATACCTGGTATGGGCGGTCTGCTGGTAGATGTTATTCAAAGGCAGGATAATACAGTAGTTCAGGCATTGGTACTGATCTATTCATCTATTGGTATTATAGGTTTATTCTTAGGTGATATTTTGATGGCATTATTTGATCCAAGAATCAATCTGCATAAGAAAGGTGGTGCCAGATAATGAGTAACAAGAAGATAAATAAAGTGGCAGATGGAATAACAGAGAATCTATTTGAATTTGCTGAATTTGATGAGTCAGAAGCTCAGAGGGCAGGGTATTCTAATTATTCATACTGGCGTTCCACTTGGCAGGTATTTATTAAAAACAGAGTAGCATTTTTCTGCTTAATATTGATGATTGTATTAGTGACATTCACTATTATACAGCCTTATTTGCCAAATCAGAAACTTCCTACTAAGATATATATAGACGAAAAAACAAACATGCAGCTTAGGAATCATCCGCCGGATGCGGAATTCTGGTTCGGAACAAATTCTATTGGTCAGGATTTGTGGTCCAGAATATGGAGCGGTACAAGAACCTCCCTCTTAATAGGATTAGCAGTTGCCATTTGGGAGGCCGTAGTAGGAATAGCTGTCGGAGCCTTGTGGGGATATGTAAGAGCATTAGATAGACCTATAACCGAGATATATAATGTTCTGGACAACATACCGGTTACAATTGTGCTCATTCTCATGACTTATATTCTGCGTCCCAGCATGACTACCATGATCATAGCCATGTGTATAACTGGATGGCTTGCAATGGCACGATTTGTGCGAAATCTTATAGTTATAATCAGAGATAGAGAATACAATCTGGCATCAAAATGTTTGGGTACTCCAACCAGCAGGATAATAACTAAAAATCTCCTTCCATATCTGGTATCCGTAATCATGTTGAGAATGGCATTGGCAATACCTGCAGCAATAGGCTATGAAGTTTTCCTGACATATATAGGTTTGGGACTCCCTGTAAGCATTCCATCACTAGGCAATCTTATAAATGAAGGCAGGGCTTTGATGATGGTTCCATCCCTGAGATATCAGTTGATTTTCCCTGCTATCGTATTATCCATGATTACCATATCCTTCTATGTTATGGGTAATGCCTTTGCAGATGCAGCTGATCCGAGAAACCATGTTTAGGAGGTGCTGATATGGAGGATTCAAAAGTAATACTTTCTGTTAAGGACCTGGTTGTAAAGTTCAAACTGAGAGGAAGAATATTGACTGCAATAAGAGAAGCATCCCTGGACTTGTACGAGGGTGAAAGCCTGGCAATAGTAGGAGAATCAGGTTCTGGAAAATCTGTATTCACCAAAACATTTATGGGATTATTGGATGCCAATGGTTGGGTAGACTCAGGAAGCATAATGTTTGAAGGTCAGGATTTGGCTAAATACAAGACAGAAAATGACTGGATAAAGATAAGAGGAAAGAAAATTGCTATGGTGTTTCAGGACCCTATGACTTCCCTAAATCCTTTAAAAACCATAGGCAAGCAGGTGCAGGAAGCGGTAGAGCTTCACCAGGGTTTAAAAAAGGAAGAAGCAAAAAAAGCGGTAATTGAAATATTGAGAGATGTAGGAATATCTGAGCCTGAAAGAAGATACAAGCAGTACCCCCATGAGTTTTCAGGAGGTATGAGACAAAGGGTTGTAATAGCTATAGCGGTAGCATGCAAACCTAGAATTCTCATATGTGATGAGCCCACAACTGCTTTGGATGTAACCATACAAGCTCAGATATTGAACCTTTTGAAGAGACTGAAAGAGAAATATAATCTGACTACCATATATATAACTCACGATTTGGGAGTTGTAGCCAATGTAGCAGACAGAATAGCTGTTATGTATGCCGGAGATATAATTGAAATAGGAAAATGCGAAGAAGTATTTTACAATCCTCAGCATCCATATACATGGGCGTTGCTTTCATCTTTACCTCAGTTGGGTATAAAGGGTAAGCCGCTTCACTCTATAAAGGGCACACCGCCAAATTTGTTCTATGATATAAAGGGAGATGCCTTTGCACCACGTAATCCTAAGGCACTGAAAATAGATTTTGTAGAAAAACCGCCATATTTTACAGTAAGCCCTACACATAAGGCAAAAACCTGGCTGCTGGATCCGAGGGCACCTAAAGTAGAACCGCCTGAATCTATTGCAATACTTCGAAAGCAATGGGGGTTGAACAAAGATGAATGATAAGGAAAGAGAAATCCTGTTAGAAGTAAAAAATTTATCAGTTGAATTTGGAAAGAGTAAAAAGAATAGATTCAGAGCAGTTGATAATGTGAGCTTCTTTATCTATAAAGGGGAAACCTTCGGATTAGTTGGGGAGTCAGGCTCAGGTAAGACAACTATTGGAAGGGCTATAATACGTCTGAATGAAACAACAGAGGGCGAAATAATATTCAAGGGGAAGAAGATAAACGGAAAGATAGACAAGGAACTGGACAAAGAGCTTACAAGAAAAATCCAGATGATATTCCAGGATCCTATGGCTTCCCTTAATGAAAGGGCAAAAGTTGATTATATAGTATCTGAAGGCTTATATAATATTAAAAACTATAAAAACGAAGAGGAAAGAAAGGCAAAGGTTGAAAAAGCCTTATTGGATGTAGGATTGCTGCCGGAGTTTTTAAGCCGCTTCCCCCACGAGTTCTCAGGCGGACAAAGGCAGAGAATAGGAATTGCCAGAACTTTGGTTATGGAGCCGGAGCTAATAATAGCTGATGAGCCTATATCTGCACTGGATGTTTCTATTCGCGCTCAGGTATTGAACCTGCTGTCTGAGCTCCAGAAAGAAAAGGGACTCACATACTTGTTTATAGCTCACGATTTATCGGTTGTAAGATTTATAACTGACAGACTGGCTGTAATACACAAAGGAAAGATAGTAGAACTGGCAGAAACTGAAAAACTTTTCAATAATCCTTTGCATCCCTATACCCGATCCCTGCTTTCTGCTATACCATTGCCGGATCCAAGGCGTGAGAAGAATAAGATTCTTGAAGTCTATGACCCAAGCTGTCATGACTATACCACTGATAAGCCAAAATGGGTAGAGATAGAGCCGGAGCATTTTGTATTGGGCAATGACAGGGAATTGGAAGAGTACAGAAAAATGCTGGAGAATTAAATTGAGATTAAATATTTGCATTGGGGGTGTGACATTGTTAAGGCATAAAGGATTGGATTTTACATCAGGTATATGCAATGGAGTGAGATTGAACAGCAAAGCTCAGCTGGAACTGGAAGATAATATTTTGAATGGCATTTATATATCACCTGAAATAAGTACAAGAAGTTTCATCAACCTGGTAGGAACCTGGAATGTGGAAACCCCTGAAGGAACAGAAGTAGAGGTTCTTTTTCAAGTCAGGAGCGAGGCTGAATGGTCTATGTGGTTTTCTTACGGCAAATGGTCCTCGGAAAAGAGGGCTAGCTTCAAGGATCAGAAAGACCATATTGCGCTCATGGATATCGATACCATAATTATTCTTGGGGGAAAGGCAGCCGATGGACTTAAATATAAGGTTATAATGAGCAGAAATTCCATAGAAACATCAAGTCCAAAGTTATCAGCCATATCAGCAGCATTAAAGCTATCAGACAATGATGATGAAATCATCGTTGAAGGAGATAAATGGCTGAGGGAGTTGGAAGTGCCTGAAAGGTCACAGATGGTTATTCCTGAAATAGGCAATATAATATGCAGCCCTACATCTGTAGCCATGGTTATGGAATACTATGGAGTCAATTTGCCTACCGAAGAGGTAGCTGAAGGAGTATATGACAGTGGAGCCAATATATACGGCAACTGGTCATTTAATGTGGCTTATGCTGGCTCCAAGGGTTTTGACGCTTATGTTGAAAGATATTCATCATCAGCTGGTATAAAAAACTTGATAGCCAAGACTATGCCTGTTGTTGCCTCTATAAGAACCAAAGAAAAGGACGATTTAATAGGTGCTCCCCAGGCATATCCTTCAGGACATCTGATAGTAGTCAGAGGTTTTACTGTTAAAAATGGAGAGGAATACATTATTGTCAACGACCCTGCTGCTCCAAATCATGAAACAGTACGGAGAGAATATAAGCTTTCGGATTTTGAAAAAGCTTGGTCAGGAATAGTATATATTTTAGAACCTAAATCCTGAAAGTATTAAAATATAATTTCAGAGGGATTTTAGGTTTTGGGAAAGGAGAAAGGACAATTGAAAATATTTATATCCGTGGATATGGAAGGAATATGGGGATTGGTTTCTTCCTCCCATGTATCGCATGACTCAAGTGAATATAACCGCACCAGAAGGCTTATGACACAGGAAGCAAACTGGGCAATAGAAGAAGCTTTCAACAATGGGGCTACTGAAGTAGTAGTAAACGATTCCCACAGCAATATGGATAATTTGTTGATTGAAGAGTTGGATCCAAGAGCTCAATTGATCAGCGGAGGTCCAAAACCTTTGAGTATGATGGAAGGAATAGATGATACCTTTGATGGAGTCATATTTGTTGGATACCATACAAGAGCAGGCACAATAAATGGAGTGTTTAATCACACATATTCAGGTAAGTCAATAGCTAATGTTACAATAAACGGAAAGAGAATGGGAGAATGCGGCATCAATGCAGGAGTGGCGGGATACTTTGGAGTACCTATCCTTGCCATATCCGGAGACGACTTGCTGGCAGCCCAGGCTAAAGAAGAAATAGGGGATTTGGAAACAATAATTGTCAAAAAGGCAATTTCAAGATACAGTGCACATAACTTTTCAAAAGAGACAGTCAGGGATCTTTACAGAACAAGATTGGCAGAAGCCATCAGAAATAGAGATAAGAAACCAGTTCTGAAATACGAAGGCAAGATATCCATGGACATTGAATTTAACAGAGAAGTGATGGCAGAATGCGCAATGCTTTTGCCTGAAGCTGTGAGAATTGACGAGAAGACTATAAGAATTGAATCGGAAGATTATATTAAGATATTTATGATGTTCAGAGCAGCTTTAAACTTAGGCGGGTCAATATCCTAATTCCAAATTTAATCTTAGCGTAAAGTTACTGTAGGGATTGTATGGAAATAAAAGTAAAACAATAGAAAAGAAGACTTCATCCTGTTATGATATAAGTTGACAAACAAATAAACAAAAAAGGATGGGAGTCTTCTAT
>Ga0134092_1001076_pt1 | contig 24929 bp, 21 predicted proteins | sample 3_6taG_FD_94454 | JGI IMG/M metagenome (GOLD analysis project Ga0134092, IMG submission 94454) | Switchgrass degrading microbial communities from high solid loading bioreactors in New Hampshire, USA - 3_6_20_6_A3 metaG | ecosystem: Engineered > Bioreactor > Semi-continuous > Anaerobic >... | reverse complement strand
GTCTTTCTGTCAATTTCAAGTATTTTTGCAATTTGTGTCTTGTTATATCCTTTTTTTGATAAAGTTTGAATTGTTGTATGCTTCGCTTTTTCCAACATTATTATCGACTCCAACTTATAAACTTATTATAATGTTAATCTACAAGCAGAAGTTTGTGAATAGGTGGGGAATTTTCTTTCCCGAAACCGGGTAATTTAATTTTACCACTGACATACTAAGTAATGTATTGGGCTTTGTTCTAAAACCTATTAATACTTTATTGATTTAAAATCTAGTTGTATTGCATATCATGCTTTTTGAGAATTTTTACATCTGCGAGTTATACTGGAACCTTGAAAACTTTATAATAGGAGATAACTTTTATCTACTGCTATATTATGGAGTCCATTATATTATTTTTTTAAAGCCCATATCTGTGCAAAAACTTATGTAATAAAAAGATTGTTCTACTTCAACTAAACGAAATACTGTATCTATGCGGCATGTAGGGGTTGAAAACGCTTGATAAAAATAAGGAGGAGTTAATTTGAAGCTCAGGACACGGTTATTTTCAATGCTATTAACAACTAGCTTAATTCCACTATTAATCTTTTCTGTTGTATCTGTTTCTTATTTTGTTGTAAGTTCTCAAATCGGTATGTATCAACTTAGTGAAGACAAATTGGAAATTGTTAAAGCTGAAATAGACGGGATGCTTGAAAAGAATTTCAACACATTACATATCATTGCCAATCAGCCGGCTATTCGCAATTTTGATTTAGCCAATGCGAAAAACATTCTGGTGGATGCAGTAAAAGTTAATCCCGATCTTATTATTGCTCTTGATGATTCCGAAGGACAGCAAGTAGTAAAAAGTAACGATGATGCCTTAACCCATATTGCAGACCGGGAATTCTTCCAGAAATGTATAAGTGGAACAGAAGAGTATGTATCGGATATTCTTGTGGCAAAGGCCACCGGTAAACTAATTGTTATTTGTTCTACGCCAGTTCGAGATATGAACAACAACATAGTCGGAGTACTTCAAGCTAACATGCAGCTAGACCGGCTTAGTGAGTTTGTCACAGAACTTTCACAGGATGGTTCAACCGTCTATGTACTTTCAAGGCAAGGGACTGTATTGGCCCATCCCAACATCGAATACGTTCAAAATCAGGAAGATTTCAGCTCTTTAGAATTTGTGCAAGCAGATGATACCGAAGAAAATACCACTATGGAAACTAAAAATATTCAAGGTGAAAAAGTTATTGTCAGCCACTCTCACAATGAACAAGCGGGTTGGGCGATTGTTGTAGAAACACCTGTATCGCTTGCGATGGCTTCCTCTTATCAGTTGTTGACTGTATTTATTGCTATGTTACTTGCGGCTGCTATCGTTGTCGGATTATTGGCTCTTTACTTCTCAAAAAGATTTACTAAGCCTCTGGTTGACTTATCCTCCAAAATCCAGACAATTGCTGGAGGAAATTTGAAAGATTTTGATATTAAAATGAAGTCAAAGGATGAAATAGGTCAACTTTATGATAGTCTTAAGACAATGAATCAAAATTTAAGGGGACTTATAGGAAATATTCAAACGGTTGCCTCTTCATTGGCTTCTCATTCTATGCAATTGTCTTCAACAACTGAAGAAACTGCCCAGAGCTTAACACAAGTGGTTACAACTATTAACGAGATGGCTCAGGGAAATAGCGACCAAGCTTTAATGGTTCAAAACACAACCGATGCGATTGTTAAGGTTAATAATATAGTTTCAGAAGCTACGAAGAAAACAGAAGTTGCTGCAGATAAGGCAAAAGAATCATTAGAACTTGCTAAAGAAGGTCAAAAGGCTCTTGAACGTCAAAGTCAGAAAATAGAAGAAAACAATAAGTATACCAATATGGTTGGTGAATCAATACATCAACTGGCTACAATGGCCTACGAGATTCGCGATATAATTGGTGAAATAAACAGTATTTCCGGACAAACCAATCTTCTTGCCTTAAATGCTTCAATTGAAGCAGCCCGTGCAGGTGAAGCAGGACGAGGATTTGCCGTAGTTGCTGAAGAAATTCGAAAACTGGCGGAACAATCGGGTAGTTCCACTAAAAAGATTGAAGATATTGTCAATGGTATTAATGATAGAATAAACGAAACGGTTAATAATATGAACCAGGTTAAAGGAAGTGTTCTTGTTATGGAGTCTTCAGCAGAAGATACAAAAGAAAGCTTTAGTAAGATTTTTGCTTCAATTACTGAGCTGGCTCAAATATCCCATGATGTTTCTATAGCGTTAGAGGAGATCAATAATCAGACGACAGAGGTAACTAATCAAGCGGAAAGTATTTCTGCTGTAGTTGAAGAAGCTTCTGCCGGTATGCAGGAAATATCGGCTTCATCGGAAGAACAATTAGCATCAATTGAAACCATTACTCAATCTTCCGCTCAATTAGGAAATATGGCTCAAGAACTTCTCACTCAGGTTAAGAATTTTGAGGTTTAACAAATTTAATTAAATTATTAAGTTAACAAGCGAAGAGGCTGCTAGAAGGTGTAAATCTTACCCACCATTCAACAGCCTCTTTATGTTATGTTTAATAACAATATTTTTGATCTCATAATTTTTGTTAGTGGATATCAAGTAGCCGGAACAGTAAATGTGGCTTTTGTACAGATTATTTTTAACCTTTTACAGGTTAGAACCGCCTTTTGTTTTATATTATGCGGTGAAATCAATAATAGAGAAGATTAATTTTTCCATGGTCTTATATTATAAAATCTATTGTATTACCGTTTTCAGGGATTACGTTTATACAAAAATTTTATAAAAAAGTTGTTCTATTTCAGCAGATATGTGGTATGTATGCAGCATGAGATATTTTGCAACGGTTTGACAAATATCAAAGTAAAATAAGGAGGAGTTAATTTGAAGCTAAGGACGAAGTTATTTTTGATGCTCATAATTACCAGTTTAGTCCCACTATTAATCTTTTCATCTATATCCGGAGGTACTTATGTATCAAATGCTAAAAAGCATATTTATGAACTAAATCAAGCAAAAATGGAAACTGTTAAAGCTGAAATAGATGGGATGATGGAAAAACATTTTAACACTATGCATACCATTGCTAACCAATCGGCTATTCGCAATTTTGATTTGGAAAATGCAAAAAAAATTCTTGTAGAGACAGCTAAAGTCAATCCGGACCTTATTATAGCACTTGCTGATAACAAAGGACAGCAAGTTGTTAGAAGTGACGGTGATACATTAATTAGCATTGCTGAACGAGATTTTTATAAGCAGTCTATGGGTGGAGTAGAAGAATATGTATCCGATGTTCTCGTTGCAAAGGATACCGGTAAATTAATTATAGTTATCTCTACACCTGTTCGTGATATGAACAATAATATTATCGGAGTTTTGCAAGCAAGTATTGGTCTTTCTCAACTTAGCGACTTTGTGACAAAGCTTTCGGAGGGGGATTCAGACATTTATGTTCTTACCAGACAAGGCACTGTATTGGCCCATCCCAATGCCGAGTATGTACAGAGTCAGGAAAATTTTGGAGGTTTGGAATTTGTGCAAGCAGGTCTTGTCGGACAGGATACCACTTTGCAAACTAAAAATATTAGAGGTGAAAAAGTTGTTGTAAGCCATTCTTTAGATGAGCTGACGGGCTGGTTAATTGTTATAGAAACACCTGTTGCAGTTGCTATGGCTTCTGCCTATATAGTGGAGAACATTTCTATAGCTATGTTAATTGTTGCTGCTATAATTGTAGGATTATTCGGTTTTTACTTATCAAAACGGTTTACCAATCCACTGGTTGAATTATCTTCAAAAATCCAAACGATTGCGAGCGGGGATTTAAAGGATTTTGAAGTTAAAGTTAAGTCAAAGGATGAAATAGGTCAACTTTATAATAATCTTAAAGCAATGAATCAAAGTTTAAGGGGACTTATAGGAAATATTCAAACGGTAGCATCAGCATTAGCATCCCATTCTGTGCAGCTATCGTCAACGACTGAAGAAACTGCACAGAGTTTAACTCAAGTGGTTACAACTATTAACGAAATGGCTCAGGGAAATAGCGAGCAAGCCTTAATGGTTCAAGATACAACTAATGCTATTGTCAAGATTAATGATATTGTTACAGAAGCTGCGAAGAAAACAGAAGTTACAGCTGACAAGTCTAAAGAATCATTAGAACTCGCTAAAGAAGGTCAAAGGGCTCTTGAACGCCAAAGTGAGAAAATCGAAGAAAACAACAAATATACTAATGTTGTTGGTGAATCTATACAACAGTTGGCTACAATGGCCGATGAGATTCGTAATATAATTGGTGAAATAAATAGTATTGCTGAACAAACTAATCTTCTTGCCTTAAATGCTTCAATTGAGGCAGCCCGCGCCGGGGAAGCAGGACGAGGTTTTGCTGTCGTAGCGGAGGAAATTCGTAAACTGGCTGAACAATCGGGTAAATCCACTAAAAAGATTGAAGATATTGTCAATGATATTAATGGCAGAATAAATGAAACGGTTAATAATATGAACCGGGTCAGAGAAAGCGTTCTTGTTATGGAGTCCGCGTCGGAAGATACGAAGATAAGTTTTAGCAAAATTTTTACATCAATTAGTGAACTGGCTCAAATTTCCCATGAGGTTTCCATAGCGCTGGAGGAAATCAATAATCAGACAATGGAGGTAACTAATCAAGCAGAAAGTATTTCAGCTGTAATTGAAGAGGCCTCTGCCGGTATGCAGGAGATATCGGCTTCTTCAGAAGAACAATTGGCTTCCATTGAAACCATTGCTCAGTCTTCCGGTCAATTAGGAGATATGGCTAAAGAACTTCTCACTCAGGTTAAGAAGTTTGAAATTTGATAACATGTAAATAAATTATCGAATAAATAAGCAAAGAAGCAGATGAATAGTGTATATTTTTTCACAATTCAACTGCTTTTTATTTTAACGAAATTAAGCATATTGCAACGAAGCAAACTTGGCAAAAGCTAAGTTTATTTATTATTTTTTACGGAAAATTAGTAGAGGGTAATTCAAAACTAATTATCTAAGTTTTTAGGATTTTACAATGTATACTAGTAAAGCTGATTTTTAAAAAGGATACGGAAACTTTTTCCACTTTAAATTTATCCATGTTATAGGTTATACTTTTCATAGGTTAGATCTCTCTGTATTTTATATTTTGTGCTGAAATAAATATTACGGGGAACAATTCTCGCCTACTTTTATTTTATTGAGCCCATTATATCCACCATCTTAAAGTTTTATATTTGTACGAAAGTTAATTAGTAATAAAAAAGTGTTCCACTTTAATTAAATATGTTATTCTTATAAACATTTAAAAAAATAAGGAGGAGTTTATTTGAAGCTAAGAACAAAATTATTTTCAATGATCTTAACTACTAGTCTAATTCCACTATTAATTTTTTCAGTTGTATCTGGAGTTTCTTTTATCTTAAATTCCAAACAGTCTGCTTACCAACTAAGCCAAGCAAAGTTAGAAATTGCAAAGGTTGAAATAGATGGAATGCTAGAGAAGTATTTTGCTGTTATGCATACTATTGCCAATCAATCGGCTGTTCGAAATTTTGATTTGGATAATGTAAAAAAAATTTTAGTGGAGACCGATAAAGTCAATTCGGATCTTATTATTGCACTTGCTGATGACAAAGGTCAGCAAGTTGTTAGAAGTGATGGAGATACTTTAATCAATATTGCAGAACGGGACTTTTTTCAGCAAGTTATGAGTGGAACAAAAGAATATGTATCAGATATTCTTGTTGCAAAGGATACCGGTAAATTAATTGTAGTTATTGCAACTCCAGTTCATGATATGAATAACAACATTGTTGGAATTCTACAAGCAAGTATTGGCCTTTCTCAACTTAGTGATTTTGTAACAGAGCTTTCGAAAGATGGCTCAACTGTCTATGTGCTTTCAAAACGAGGGATTGTGTTGGCTCATCCCAATGCCGAGTATGTACAAAACCAAGAAGACTTTAATGTTTTAGACTTTGTACAAACAGGACTTGCAGGACAAGATGCCATACTGCAAACTAAAAATATTCAGGGGGAAGACGCCATTGTCAGCCACTGTTTAAATGAACTGGCGGGATGGTTAGTTGTTGTTGAGACACCTATTGCAGTTGCTATGGCTGCTGCTCTTAAACTAAAGCATATCACTATCGCTATGTTAATTGTTGCTGCCGGTATTGTAGGATTACTAGGACTCTATTTCTCCAAACGATTTACCAAGCCTTTGGTGGAATTGTCATCTATAATTAAAACAATAGCGGAAGGAAATCTAAAAGACTTTGATGTTAAGCTGAAGTCAAAGGATGAAATAGGTCAACTTTATCAAAACCTTAAGGCAATGAATGAAAACTTAAGAAAGCTTATAGGAAATATTCAAACGGTGGCATCATCGTTAGCATCCCATTCTTTGCAACTATCATCAACAACTGCGGAAACTGCTCAAAGTTTAAACAAAGTGGTTATAACTATTAACGAAATGGCTCAGGGAAATAGCGAACAAGCTGTAATGGTTCAAAATACAACCGATGCGATTGTTAAAGTTAATAATATAGTCTCAGAAGCTGCTGTGAAAACCGAAGTTGAAGAAGATAAGGCAAAAGAAGCATTAGAACTTGCTAAGGAAGGCCAAAAAGTTATTGAACGCCAAAGTCAAAAAATCGAAGAAAACAATAGATATACTAATGTTGTGGGTGAGTCAATACAAGAGTTGGCTACAATGGCAGACGAGATTCGCAATATTATTGGTGAAATAAACAGTATGGCTGAACAAACCAATCTTCTTGCCTTAAATGCTTCAATCGAATCAGCCCGCGCCGGGGAAGCAGGACGAGGTTTTGCCGTGGTGGCAGAAGAAATTCGAAAACTGGCTGAGCAATCGGGCAGCTCCACCAAGAAAATTGAGGATATTGTCAATGGCATCAATGGTAGAGTTAAGGAAACTGTTAATAGTATGAATCTAGTTGAAGAAAGTGCAATTATTATGAAATCTTCAGCTGAAGATACAAAAGAAAGTTTTGCGAAGATTTTTACATCAATTAGTGAGCTGGCTCAAATTTCCCATGAGGTTTCCATAGCGCTGGAGGAAATCAATAATCAGACAATGGAGGTAACTAATCAAGCAGAAAGTATTTCAGCTGTAGTTGAAGAGGCCTCTGCCGGTATGCAGGAGATATCGGCTTCTTCAGAAGAACAATTGGCTTCCATTGAAACCATTGCTCAGTCTTCAGGTCAATTAGGAGATATGGCTAAAGAACTTCTTACTCAGGTTAAGAAGTTTGAGATTTAACTACTTTTAGATATAACATTAAATGGAAAATGAGAGGTAGTTGGAGGATATATGTTATGTTCCCAATTCAGCTGCCTCTTTATATCAACAGTAAACAATTTCTGATTTGTAACATATAACTTCCGAGAAATAAATACTGATGAATATTTAATGTTGATAAATGTCGAAATTATTCGAATATTGTCTTGAATTTTTCAATAAAAAGCCGTAATATATAATAGATTAAGCTATAATGAAGGCAAACTTGGCGAAAGTTAAGGGTGCAAAGCTATGAGCCTTTCAGATTTTGCTGATGGCTAACAAGCTGGTGGGACCCTATTTTTATGCCGCTAAATGCCAGTTTTTGTATATTGGACTTTAAGTGAAATTAAATAATAGGCAATTGTTAATTTAATAATTTAAGTTTTATTTATAATTATAAGCTGTGCTAGAATTTTGAAAATTCTGTAACATATTAATAAATGTTTATTAAGGTGGTGAGAAGGATGATAAAATAATTTCACTAGGATTACATTGTATTTTGTAAATTTACGGGCCCAAGAACTTACGTTTGATAGTATGACGGAAATAGTTTCAGGTGTACTTTTTATTTCTGGTAAGATAGAATCTATTAGGGTTTATCTTTATTATATAGAATGTGGAGTAAAATACAAAACATTTACAGTACAGGCACATGGTTTAACGGTATATCTCACCTGCTTTTATGTTATGGAGTCTATTATATACCCTTTTTAAAACAAAATACATTAATTAAAGGTGGTTCTACTTCAACATACATGTAGCATTTATGCAGCATGTGGCATTTTACAACGTCTAACAAAATTATAATAAGGAGGAGTTTATTTGAAGCTAAGAACACGATTATTTGCAATGCTTTTAACCACTAGTTTAATTCCACTATTAATCTTTTCTGCTGTATCTGTATCATCTTTTGTAGTAAATTCACGAAAGAATATTTATCAACTAAACCAAGATAAACTGGACATTGTTAAAGCTGAAATAGATGGTATGCTCGAGAAGAATTTCAACACTCTACATATGGTGGCAAATCAGCCGGCTATTCGTAATTTTGATTTAGCTAATGCAAAAAATATTTTAGTGGGTGCTGTAAAAGTCAATCCGGATCTTGTTATTGCACTTGACAATGGCGAAGGACAACAAGTTGTTAAAAGTAATGACGATGCTTTTACAAATGTCACTGAACGAGAGTTTTATCAGAAAGCTATGGGTGGAACGGAAGAGTATATATCCGATATTCTTGTTTCTAAGGTTACCGGTAAAATGAATGTTGTTATTTCTACACCTGTTCGTGACATGAACAACAACATTGTGGGAGTCTTACAAGCAAGTACGGAGCTTACCAAAGTTAGTGATTTTGTTACAAAGCTTTCAGATGGGAATTCAACTGTCTATGTCCTTTCAAGACAAGGGACTGTATTGGCTCATCCAAATATGGATTATGTACAGAACCAGGAAGATTTTAGCTCTTTAGAATTTGTGCAAGCAAGCAGTGCTGAACAAAGCAAAACTCTTGAAACTAAAAATATTCAAGGGGAAAAGGTCATGGTTAGCTATTCTAGAAATGAAATGGCAGGTTGGTTAATTGCTGTAGAGACACCGGTTTCGGCTGCGATGGCTTCAGCTTATAAACTTCTGGATACTTCCATTATTTTGTTCATCATTGCAGCCATCATTGTAGGATTATTGGGACTTTATTTTTCAAGACAATTTACCAAGCCTCTGATTGACTTGACATCCATAATCAAAACAATTGCTGAAGGTAATTTGAAAGACTTTGATGTAAAAAATAAGTCAAAGGATGAAATCGGTCAACTTTATGACAGTCTTAAGACAATGAATCAAAATTTAAGGGGACTTGTTGGCAATATTCAAAGGGTATCCTCTACATTAGCGTCCCACTCTTTACAATTAACCTCAACAACAGAAGAAACAGCCCGGAGCTTAACTCAAGTAGTTACAACTATTAACGAAATGGCTCAAGGTAATAGTGAGCAAGCCGCAATGCTTCAAGATACAACCAATGCCATTGCTGAAGTCGATAATATAGTTTCAGAAGCTACGATGAAAACGGAAATTGGGGCAGATAAGGCCAAAGAATCCCTTAATCTTGCTAAAGAAGGTCAAAAGGTTATTGAACGCCAAAGTCAGAAAATAGAAGAAAACAACAGGTATACCAATGCAGTTGGTGAATCCATACATCAACTGGCTACAATGGCCGGTGAAATTCGCAATATAATTGGTGAGATAAACAGTATTTCCGAGCAAACTAATCTTCTTGCCTTAAACGCTTCAATTGAAGCGGCTCGTGCCGGTGAAGCCGGAAGAGGATTTGCCGTGGTAGCCGAAGAAATTCGAAAATTGGCTGAACAATCGGGTGGCTCCACTAAAAAGATTGAAGATATTGTCAATGGTATTAATGGCAGAATAAATGAAACGGTCCATAATATGAACCAGGTTAAGGAAAGTGTTATTGTTATGGGAGCTTCAGCCGAAGATACAAAAGAAAGCTTTGGTAAGATTTTTGCATCAATTACAGAGCTGGCTCAAATATCCCATGACGTTTCCATAGCTCTAGAGAAGATTAATAATCAGACAAAAGAAGTAACTAATCAAGCAGAAAGTATTTCTGCTGTGGTGGAAGAGGCTTCTGCGGGCATGCAGGAAATATCGGCTTCTTCAGAAGAACAATTAGCTTCCATAGAAACAATTGCTCAATCTTCCGGTCAATTGGGAAATATGGCTAAGGAACTTCTAAATCAAGTTAAAAAGTTTGAAGTATAATGACTCTTAAGTAAGTTATAGGATAAACAAGATAAGAGGCAGTTGGATAGTGTATGTTATGTTCATAATCCAACTGCCTTATTATATTATTTATTTGTGAGTGATAATATATTTACATAAATATTGGTTGAGGTGGGGGTTGTAAAGATGAAACATATTATTGCAGTTAATGCTAGTCCACGTAGTGAATGGAATACAGGACAATTAGTAGAGGAAGCAGCTAAAGGTGCAAAAGAAGCTGGAGCAGCCATAGAGGTTATCCATCTTTATAAGCTTGAGCCGTTTAGAGGTTGTATATCCTGCTTTGGTTGTAAGCTTCCTAGAACCTTTGGACAATGCATTTCTAAAGACAGTTTATCCGAAGTACTTGCCAAAATCCGTAAAGCAGATGGCCTTATCCTTGGTTCACCCAATTATCTGGGAAATTTGACTGCAGCATTTAGAGCACTGTATGAACGACTTGTTTTTCAATATTTAACCTATAATAAGGAAAGGCCCAATTGCAATGAACATATGATTCCGGTTTTACTTATCACTACAAGTAATTGTGATGAAAAAGTTTATGATACCTATGGTTATACTTCGATGTTAGAAAATTATAAACGGATGTTAGATAGCTATGTTGGGCCTACAAAAGTTATGATTTGCGGAAATACTTTGCAGGTAGAAGATTACAGTATATACAATTGGACTGTGTTTGATCCTGTGCAGAAAAAGGCAAACCATGAAGAATTATTTCCGCTTAAGTTGAAAGAAGCCTATGAACTTGGATCGGGACTTGTCTAATCTTTTATTTGCGCTTGCTGCAGTACATTCTTGATTATTACTATCAGTAATAGTATTATTATTAATAGTACTATTATTGATAGTAAAAATGAGGTGTTATTATGTCAGCAATAGATTTGGTTATACTGGGTATGGTGTTGGAGAAGCCTCAAAGTGCATACGATATTCAAAAGGATGTAGATTACCATCATTTTTCAAGGTGGACTAAAATAAGTATTCCGTCTATCTATCGGAAAGTTATTGAGCTTAGTGAGAAAGGCTATCTTGAGAGTAATGTTGTTAAGGGGGACAGGTTTGCTGATAAAACGATATATTCGATTACCGATAAAGGCAAATGCTATTTTGAAGAACTGATGAATACCTATTCCTGTCAACCGGTACCGCTGTTGTTTGATTTTAATGTTGTCATTACCAACCTGAACAAAATGGATAAGGAGAAAGCATTGGGTTTGGTGAAGAGGTTGAGAAAAAGTATTACTGCTTCGGCAGAGTCTAGCGAGAAGTATGCTGCTGAGTATGCGGATATTCCCCTTGTTGGTAGAACTATATTTGATCAGCAACGGCTTCTTTATCGTGCTCTTTTAGAGTGGCTTGACACTTTTGAACAACAGTACAAGGAAAGCCAATGATATGGTCACTAAAAGCAGCCTGACCATTTTGTTTGAAAATCCATTTTGGATAGGGTTGTATGAACGTATTGATGAAGATAAATATGAGGTTTGTAAAATTACTTTTGGTGCGGAGCCTAAAGATTATGAGGTGTACGATTTCTTGCATAAAAACTGGCGAATACTGAGATTTAGTCCTCCTATTAAAACTAATGGAATTGAAGAACGTAAAATCAATCCAAAACGTTTGCAGAGGGAAATCAGCAATCAATTGAGAAATAGAGGTGTCGGTACGAAAGCACAACAGGCGCTAAAACTCCAACACGAACAAAATAAAATTGAGAGAAAAAGGAAAAAACGAGAGTTTAGAGAAGCAGAAAAGGAACGCCAATTTGCTCTTAGACAGAGAAAAAAGAAAGCTAAGCATAGAGGAAAATAATTAAATGGTTCTTTTCTTTTTCACATTCATTTTATAAAATTATCATAAAACACTGTAAAAAAACAAAAGAAAACTAGTTAACGGGATGATAAATAATGTGTCCAATGGGTAAAAAGAATCTATTGATAAATTTAAGCTGTTTCAAAATTCAAGTATCGCTTGATTTCATTTATTTGCTAGGATAAATTATATCTTGAGAATACATATTTTATTAAATATGCAGGAGGAGAAAAAATGCAAGAGGTATATGAGTTTTTAAAGAAATGCGGAACATACTATTTAGCTACAGTAGAAGGAGATCAGCCTAGAGTAAGACCCTTTGGTACAGTAGATATTTTTGAAGGTAAACTTTATATTCAAACAGGAAAAGTAAAAGAAGTATCTAAGCAGATTCAGGCAAACCCAAAAGTAGAGCTATGTGCTTTTGCTGATGGAAAATGGCTTAGAGTAGCAGGAAAGCTTATAAGAGATGACAGAGTGGAAGCGAAAAAGCATATGCTTGATAATTATCCGGAGCTTAAAGGTATGTATTCAGCGGAAGACGACAACACCGAAGTTTTATACTTTGAGGATGCTATAGCTACTTTTTATTCCTTTACCGAGGCGCCAAAGGTAATTAAATTTTAGTAAAAAGTATTTTAAGTAAAATATAATGTGCCTGTGACTTCAAATGATGTTACAGGCTTTTAATTTGCTTTTTGAATATAGTAAAAAGAGGGAATTATATACATATAACAGGGGACGGCTCTGTGTTCTAAAAGGTATATTAGTATGATAATAAGTATTTAAAAGAGATTTTACAAATAAAATTAGGGGATAAAGCTATGTTCTACATATATGCTGCCGAAGAAAAGGATATAGATGAATTAAATAGAATAGCCTATGAATCGGAAGCTTATTGGGGATATGACCCGGAGTTTATGGAAAAGTTTAAGATAATTTATAGGATTACTGAAGATTATATTAGGACAAATCCAACTTTTGTCCTTGCTAAAGGAAACTGTATTATTGGATTTTACTCTCTTTTAATAAATGATGAGGAAATCGAGCTTGAGTTTTTCTATATTCTTCCCCGGTATATTGGAAAAGGTTACGGTAAAAAAATGTGGGAGCATTTGATAGGCTATTGCAAAGAAGTTGGTATAAAATCTTTTTGCTTTGTAACAAGCCCACAAGCTAAAGGATTTTATGAAAAAATGGGTGCTGTTAAAATAGATGAGGTGGAATCACTCATAAGGAAAGAACGAAAAATTCCAAAGTTAAAGTTTGAAATTAATAATTGAGTATAAAAGGCGATAGTTCCGGAAAAAAACAATTGAACTAGTAGTTTAGAAGTTTACGAGAATTTTTGTTTTTTCACGTTTTACATAGCATATGAATTGTAATTAAACGTAAGGAAGTATTTTATTTTTGTTTAGTTAGTTTTTTTGTGGTAATATTATTTTAACTGCAAAAAGGCGTTCCTTATGTTTTAGGAATTTTCTTGAAGTTATTTATAATGCATTTACGGTCTTTATCGAAGATTTTGCATATATTTGCAGTAGTTGACTTTGTGGAGGACTTTGTTGACTAGCGATGGATTAAGCCATAACTAAAGTGACAATAATCAATATTTACCGACACGCAGAAGTAAATGACTTTTTAAGTTTTGTAGACTGATACTGACCCTTAAACGAATATTTTGCCGTAATGTGTTGTTACTTACGTGGATAGAAAGGGTTTTTGAATAACCTTACAAGCCTTCTCAATTTTCATACCGTTTATTACTGAAAGGAACGGCGCATCTGTGGATATGTCATGTTTTGTTCTTCAGTTAAAGTGATGTGGAATAAATCATCAGAAGAGCTCTTTGAGAGTTATAGAAGTGAGTGTGGGAGAATTCCAAAGCGATGTGAGTCTCAAGAGAAAAGTGTATGCCGGTAAACTCAAGGAACAGGCAAAATTATTTTGCTAGGACAGAAATTCATGGAATAGCATATATGATTTTTTGGGCTGTTGGCTAAGTACTCCTGGTCAAGTAAAGGAAATGCAGGATAAATAACAGGAATTTAAAGTTACACGCCCAAAAAAAGTTTTGAAGCCTTTTATTTTCACTAGTTTCAGCTTTTGGGGCGTCAAAATCGAGAATAAAAGGGATGATTTGATGAAATTTAAAAATATTACAATACAAATTGTGCTATTGTTTAGTCTATTAGTACTTATAATTTGTGCAGGATTAGGTGTCTGTGCTTTTTTTAGCTCTAGAAATGCGCTGAAAGCAAATATTGATGAAAATATCTTGGAAGTAACAAAAGCCGATGCAAAGGTTATTGCAGAGAAGCTCAGAACTCAACTTAATGCTTTGGAAGTATTGGCAGATAATCCATCGATAAAAGACAGCCAATTATCAATTGAAGAAAAAATGGTACTTCTTAAGCAAGAAGTTAAACGAAGCGGACATAAAAGTATATTACTTGCGGATACCAATGGTATTGCTAACCTGACAACCGGGAAAGTTGTTGATATTCATGAACGAGAGTACTTTAAAAAAGCACTGTCCGGGAGAAGTGTCGTTTCAGACCCCATTGTAAACGAAACGGATGGAAATACTGTGGTAGTCTTTGCTGTTCCAATTAAAGATGGAAATGCAGTGACAGGTGTACTGGCCGCAACACGAGATGGAAATGAGTTAAGTAATTATACTAATGCCATGCAATTTTATGAGCAGAAAATTTTTATGATTAACCGTGAAGGTACTATGGTAGCCAGCAGCGATCAGTATCATGTTCTAGAAATGTACAATATTTTTGAAGAATATGCGACTAATCCTGAATTAGAAGACTTATGTAATCTTCATAATAAAATGGTTGCAGGGGAAATAGCTGTAGGTGAGTATACTTATAATGGGGAAACGAGATACATGGGGTATTATCCTGTTGAAGGAACAAACTGGTTTTTAGCTCTATCGGCTCCAAAATCAGTAGTTATGGTCAAGGTAGATGATTTGAATAGGAATATGGTAGCATTATCTGTTATCTTCCTATTGCTTGGTGTAGGGCTAACTGTATTGATTGCTCGCAATATTTCACGACCGATAAAGGAAACTACTGGATATCTTAACATAATTGCTACTGGAGACTTTTCAGGGGAAATATCCGAAAAGCTCTTGGAGAAGAAAGATGAAATCGGAAGTCTAGCCCATTCCCTTGATAAGATGAAAAATTCCATGAGGACAATGATGAAAGCAGTTCTTGATGAATCTTCCGTTGTTAGTGAAATGTTGGCTAATATCAATAAAGAAATGAATAATTTAAACGAGAGCATTGGCGATATATCGGCTACCACTGAGCAGCTATCTGCAGAAACGGAGGAAATGGCCGCATCTAGTGAAGAAATGAATGCTACTTCATTAGAGGTAGAAAAGGCCATTGAATCTATTGCTTCGAAAGCTCAGGAAGGCTCTGATATTATTAACAAAGTCAATGCGATGAGCGAAAGAATGAAGAAAAATGCAATTAGTTCCAAACAAGAAGCTGTGGAAATGTACGGAAAAACAAAGGTGGATTTGAAGAATGCAATTGAACAAGCTAAGGCAGTAGAACAAATTAACGAGTTGTCAAATACAATATTGGATATAACGTCCAAAACCAATTTGCTGGCTTTGAATGCAGCTATTGAAGCAGCTAGAGCAGGAGAAGCAGGAAAAGGGTTTGCTGTGGTTGCTGACGAAATCAGGAAATTGGCCGAAGGATCAAAAACTTCTATATCACGAATTCAGGAAGTGACGAGTCAGGTGCTGTCGGTTGTAAATGCTCTTTCTTCAAGTTCAATGGAGATAATGGAGTTTATTGACAAGAAGGTACTACAAGATTATGAGGGCTTGGTAGAAACTAGTGAACGCTATAACGAGCTTTCTATGGTGATTAGCAATATAGTTACAGATTTCAGTTCAACTTCCGAAGAGCTTTTGGCATCTATACGAAATATGGTCAAGTCCATTAATTTGATATCCACATCTGCAAATGAAGAGGCTATGGGAGCAACCAACATTGCTCAAAAAGCAGAAGAGATTGTTATAATGGCTGAAAACGTTGTAAACTTGGCAAGTAAATCAAATGAAAAATCAGAAGCACTAATTAAGATTGTTCGGCAATTTAAGATTTAAATACTAATTAACTGCTGATAAAGTCAAAAGACTTTACCGGCAGTTTTAACATGTAGTCGGTTCTCTGTTTCAAAAAGACGGATTAAATTGGTGATATGTTGCATAATAGGAATTGGCTGTAGAAAAATATCATTGATATATATAATTTCAAAGTTTACGAAAAATTTTATTTTTGTGCGTTATATAGAGTATTTGAGGTGTAATTATACGTAAGGAAGCCTTTTATTTTTGGTTAGCAAGTTATTTTTGTGGTAATATAAATTTGAATGCAAAAAAGATATTCCTTATTTTTTGGAATTTTCTTAAAGTCGTTTCTACCGCATTTAGGGAAGTAGCAATGGTGGATAAAAATATGTTTTTGTGCAATTACATCCATGTATTTTGTACAAACCTCCTAGAACCAAGATGTTTTACCATACTGCTGCTTTCAATTTGATGAGCGTCGATATAAAGAGGTTTAGTTTGTCGGAAAGTCCTTTGCAGCTTGGTAATTAAAAAAGACCTCATAGGTGAAATATTTGTCCTCCTTATCTGATCCCTATCAAAGTTCTTGGATAATTTCGCAGTGGTTAATACTGTCAACGACTTCTTTAATAATTGAGATATAGCTGAAGCGTTAATGATCAATACTTACTAACAAACCAAAGTAAAAGCTAATCTCAATAGACTTTATGTCTTGCAGAACCATGCCTAATTTTCAATTAAATAGGTTACTGCGACGTATTGTTCCTTATGGTGATAGAGCGGATATTGTGCAATTTAATCAGTGCTGTCAATTTTCTCCTTTTTATCACTATATTATTTAGTCAGAACAGAAATTCATGGAATAACAGCTGCCACTTTTTTACTGTAGGGTTAAGAATCCCTGAACAGATATAAAAAATGGAGGGTAAATAATAAGAATTTGTAGTAGTACACCACAAATAAAGTTTTGGAACTATTTATTTTCAGTAATTTTAGTTTTAGAAGGTCAAAATCAAGAATAAGAGGGATGATTTGATGAAATTCAAAAGTATTACCACACGAATCTCGTTAGTATTTGGTTTATTATTGGTTATAATTTGTGCTGGATTAGCTATTTGTGCTGGATTGGGTGCACAGAATGCAATTAAAAGCAGCATTGATGAAGATCTTATTGAATTGGCAAAAGCTGATGCAAAAATCATAACTGAGAAAATAAAAATTCAGCTAAACGTCTTGGAAGCATGGGCCAATGATCCATCCATCAAAAACAGTGAACTATCAGTTGATGAGAAATTGTCATTACTTCAGGTTGAGGCTGAACGAAGTAAATATAAAAGTATAATGGTTGTGGATACTAATGGTGTTGCAAGACAGACAAACGGAGGTATTATTGATATTCATCAACTGGAATACTTTAAAAAGGCATTATCCGGTGAAAGCGTTGTATCAGATCCTATTGTGAGCAAGACGGATGGCAACCTTGAGGTGACCTTTGCAGTTCCGAGAAAAAAGGGTGATACTGTGAAAGGTGTAATTGTTGCCAGACTAGATGGCAATGAGTTAAGTAAATATACCAATGAGATGCAATTTAACGGACGGGAAGTCTTTATGGTTAATAATAGAGGTACCATGATAGCCAACAGTGACGAAAGCCTCGTTAGTGGAATGTACAATGTTTTTGAAGAATATAAGAACAACCCTGAATTAGAGGAATTGAGCAATCTTGTAAAGAAAATGGTTGAAGGAGAAAGCGGTGTAGGTGAATATACTTTCAATGGAAAGACTAAATACATGGCCTATTATCCTGTAGAAGGTACAAACTGGTCTTTAGCTGTAACAGCGCCGAAATCAATAGTCATGGAGAAGGTGGATGATTTGGCCATGTACATGGAATTTTTATCTATCTTATTCATATTGATTGGCATAGCAATAACTATATTGGTTGCCCGTAATATTACACGACCTATAAAAGAGACCACAAGATATCTTAATGTAATTGCCACTGGAGACTTCACTGAAGATATATCCGAAAAGCTCTTGGACAAGAAGGATGAAATCGGAAGTTTAGCCAATTCTCTCGACAAGATGAAAAATTCCATAAGGGCAATGATGAAATCAGTTGTTGATGAGTCTTCTGTTGTCAGTGAAATGTTGGCTAATATCAATAAGGAAATGAATAACTTGAATGAAAGTATTGGAGATATATCTGCTACTACAGAAGAGCTATCTGCAGAGACAGAGGAAATGGCCGCATCCAGTGAAGAAATGAACGCTACTTCTTTGGAGGTAGAAAAAGCTATTGAATCCATTGCATCAAAAGCCCAGGAAGGTGCGACTACTGTTAATAAAGTAAATGCAATGAGTACAGAAATGAAGGTAAATGCAATTACTTCAAAACAAGAAGCCGAAGAAATATACGGGAAAACAAAGGTGGATTTGCAGAATGCAATTGAACAAGCTAAGAAAGTAGAGCAAATTGAGGAGTTATCCAATGCTATATTGGATATAACGTCACAAACCAATTTGTTGGCTTTGAATGCAGCCATTGAAGCTGCTAGAGCAGGAGAAGCAGGAAAAGGGTTTGCTGTGGTTGCCGATGAAATAAGGAAGCTAGCCGAGGGCTCAAAAACTTCCATATCGCGTATTCAAGAGGTGACGAAACAGGTGAGGTCAGTGGTAAATGATCTTTCTTCAAGCTCGATGGAGATAATGGAGTTTATTGATAAGAAAGTACTTCAGGATTATGAGGGAGTAGTACAAATCAGCGAACGCTATAATGAGCTTTCTTTAGTTATTAACAATATAGTTACTGATTTCAGCTCAACCTCTGAAGAGCTTTTGGCAGCGATAAGAAACATGGTTCAGGCCATTACCCAGATATCTTCATCTGCTAATGAAGAGGCTATGGGAGCAACCAATATTGCTCAAAAAGCAGAAGAGATTGTTATAATGGCTGAAAACGTTGTAAACTTAGCAAGTAAATCAAATAAAAAATCAGAAGCTCTTATCAATATAGTAAAGCAATTTAAGATTTAATACATGCTTTTTCAACTGCCGATAAAATCAAAAGATTTTACCGGCAGTTTTTTATTAGTGTATTGTTATTATTTCTTATTAGCTTTTAATCCTTTGGCTTCCTTGCCAGTTATATGTTCAACGTCAATAGCGACAATATATGCTTGAGTGCATCGGCTTATTATATTTTGCTTATCCTCTTCAGGCTGGTCTCCGGAATACTTTTCAACTAAAGCTTTAAAAGCTTCTTTGTATTCATTGCCTTCTGTAATTCTTGCTTTTCCAAAAGCAATTACACTGCGGAAATAGGAAGTATATTCTTTGCTGACAATAGTGTCTTGATCAATTACTGTAAAGGAGATCTTTGGGTTATTTGTAATAGCATCTATTTTATGTCCTTCTTTTGCTGAATGGAAATATATTTTACCATTAAAATATACGTAATTTAGGGGGACTGCATAGGGATAACCGTCGTCACCGATACACGCCAAAACGCCGTTTGAGCATCTATTCATTACTGCGTCAATTTCTTCTATTGTTAATAATTGCTTGTTTCTTCTCATTTCTCTAAACATTGCCCGATTTCCTTTCTGCTATTTTTAATTCTGTAATTTATTTTACCATAAAACAGCAAATGGTTCTATGTTTTAAAAGTAAAACCGGTAGAGAAATAACAAGATCAATGTATGATAGATATGAGAATTTTTTTTATGAAGTTGCGAAGGATTATATATGGGTAAAGCAAGGTGAAGAATGGTTTTGCCTGGATACTCAAGGTAGGGATAAATTCGGTACATCCTTTGAAGAAGTTTCAATATTCAAGTATGGTTTGGCAAGTGTAAAAAAAGATGGTAAGTGGGGTGTAATTGATTTTAACGGTAAAGTTGTCGTTCCCTTTATTTTTGATTCCACTTAGGTTATTGAAAAAGACCTTATAGAAGTTACAGTAGGCGGCAAATACAAAAAAATGCGGTATTATAAAAATCTAGCTTTTTATTCTGAAAGGCAGCAAAAGACAAACATTATAGGAAATGAAACCTTTGAAAATGCTAAAAAGCCATAAATATTGATATTTAAGATAATACCTTCTATCTACGGAGCGTAGATTATTTTTTTTCAGTATTTCGGTTTATAATAGAGCTGAGGTGAATACAATGGATACAAAAAGAAGAAAAGAACTTTTGGAAGCCTACAAACACAGACATCCTGAAATGGGAGTATTTTCATACCGTTGTATAGAAACTGGTGAGGTGTTTTTAGGCATCTCGAAAGATACAAAATCGGATTTCAACAGCACTAATATGAAATTGGCATCGAACTTGCATCCAAATAAACGATTACAGGAACTTTGGAACAAATATGGGGAAGAGGGTTTTGAATTATCGGTGGCTAAAGTTTTAAAATATGAGGATCCGCAAGAAGATCATACAGCAGAATTGGAGAAATTGAGAGAACTGTGTCTTGGTGCCGATCCGAAGGCAAGTAAAATATGGCGATAAATGAAAACCTTATTTTATTTAAAACTTGAACTTTAGTGAAAAATATTTATGGAGCGGGCTGAATGATTTTGGCTTCAAACAATGCCTCAAATGTATTTATAGCCCCTCCGTGTTCTATGATTTTCCCATCTGCAATTTTATCGATATTTACACCGGTGAATAATAATTTTTTTCCGGTGGGTTTCATGCCCAACCACTCTCCCAAATGTATAGCTTCGGCGACAATTTCAGAAATAACATAATCCCCATCAGAATATTGACGAATTACTGTGATCTTCATTTCTGGATAAGTTTTTCTAACATCTAATTGATGCTGTTTCATTCCCTCTATTCCCACAGGGATAACATTTTCTCCAAATCTTATAGTGCAATCGTCAGAAATGTATTTAGGAAACTCGTCTATCAAATTATTTGTAGAAACATATTCATAGAAATATTTGATTTTTTCCTTGATATCCATATTAACCTCCTCAAATCATCATTAGAACAGCATTTTATCCTTAATAAACTTTTTTACTTTATATCCTTTTCAATTTCTTTCTATTTTACACGACAACTCCATACTCCAGTTCTATTGTATCATTAATTGCTCAATGTTACCATATTTTTTGTACACTACATTTAGATATGTTTTGAATATCAGTATATAAATTTCAGAGATATTATGAAGGGCGAAGGCAGTAAGTGTGCAGTGCAAGCCATTATTTTACATACGGTATGGAATTTTTATCTATTTAGTGATAGTATTATAATACGCATTTGTTGAAATTGACGTTAATTTTTTAGGAGTATAATTTATGAAATTGTATAATGTTTACCTAATTCTGGGGATAGTTCTTTCGATTTGCTCTAAGATATTACAGTTTCGATTTAAATCTTTATGGGGGAATATATTAATCCTTCCTTCCGCTGTATTTTTTGTATTGGCAGTATTATTGTATATACCGAAATATAGAGAATTTTTGTATAATCCTATGACAAGTAAAGATGCAAAAATTTTTGCATTGTTTTGCTGTCTGGCAGTTTTGTCTTTTCAATTGTTTACGATGATTATCTTTGGCAGAAGACTTAGATGGGGCTTAGTTTTTATATTTCCTTTTATTGTTTTTGGCAGTTTAAGCATTTTTTACTGTATGGTTTTACTTAAATCTGCATAGAGTATTCCGACATCCCTCAAGTTGTGGCCTTGGTATTTTGAGGCTCAGTGGAATGCACTAGGGTTTAAAATTTACATAGGAGAAATTAAGGAGATATACGATGAAGACATTGTTTGTATCGGATTTGGATGGAACACTATTAAGAAGTGATGAAACTTTATCGCAGTTTACTATTGATACAATTAACCAATTAACGAAAAAAGGTATGCTTTTTTCCTATGCTACGGCTCGCTCTTTGGTAACGGCGAAGAAAGTGACAAAGGGGTTGAATTCCCATATTCCGCTCATTGTATATAACGGAACCTTTGTCATGGATAATGTGACTGAGGAGATTTTGATTGCAAACTATTTTGATGATGGGATAAAAGATGTAATTTTTGATTTGATAAAAGAAAACATCTATCCGATAGTATATTCTTTTATTAAAGGGGCTGAAAAATTTTCTTATATTCCCGAAAAGTGCTCAGAAGGGATGAAGGCTTTTCTTGACAAAAGAAAAGGCGACAAAAGAACTAATGAAGTTGGAACAGTAGAAGATTTAGCATTAGGAAAGTGCTTCTATGTCACCTGTATTGATGAACCGGCGAAATTAGAGCCGTTCTCTGAAAAGTACAAGGATAGATATCGTGTAATCTACTCAAAGGATGTTTATTCCGATTATCAGTGGCTAGAGATTATGCCTAAGACTGCATCTAAAGCAAATGCTATTTTACAATTGAAGGAAAAGTTGGGATGTGACAGAATAGTATCCTTTGGAGATGGAGCAAATGATATTGATATGTTTAAGATTTCAGATGAAGCTTATGCAGTGGAAAATGCAATCGATGATTTAAAAACTATTGCCACTGGAGTAATAGGAAGTAATAATGACGATGGTGTGGCAAAGTGGCTGTATGAGAATTTAAAAAGGCTTTGATAGAATTGGAGAAATAAAGATGAAAAAAAGTTACAGGTTGATCTTAATTATAATACTTCTGGCAATTATTTTTATTTATATTAGTGTAGTAAAAACACCGAATTTAGGTGGTGAAAAAAATCTCGATGAAGTAATTGAAAAATATATTACAACGTACAGAATACCAGGCTTAGAGGTAGCGGTAGCCAAAGGCGATGAGATTATATACTCAAAGGGATTCGGTACTACTCCTGAAGGCACGGAAGTAACTGCAGACACGCCGATGTACATTGGCTCTGTAAGTAAAAGTTTTACTGCGCTTGCTATATTACAATTAGTTGAGAATGGCAAGATTAACTTGGATTCACCTGTAATAGATTATTTACCTTGGTTTAAAGTTAAAGGATTTGATTCTTATCAGCAAATAACAGTAAGGCATCTTCTAAACCATACAAGTGGATTATCAGAAGGAACTTATTTTCCCGAGTTGCCGGTAGATACATCTTTAGAAGATGCTGTAAAAAAGCTGGCGGATGCAGAGCTTGTAGAGGAACCTGGAAAGGTATTTAATTATTTTAATCCCAATTATCAGGTACTTGGATTAATAATTGAAAAGGTGTCAGGGATTAGTTATGGTGAATATATCAAAAAGCATATTTTAGAGCCTCTATCTATGAAAAATACTTTTTTAAGTAAAGAAGAAATAGAAAAAAATGTGGCAAAAGGATATAGTTCCTTTTTTGGATTTCCATTTATAAAAGAAGAGCCTTTTAGGACCTATGGACTTCCGGAAGGTTATATTGTTTCAACAGCTAATGATATGATACTGTTTCTTCTGGTACATAGTAACCCCCAATCGAATTTACATCCATCGATTCTTTCACTAGATGGATTTAAGCAATTGCAAACTCCTAATTCTGAAGGAAAATCAAATTATGCAATGGGATGGCAGAAAATTAAAAGTTCAAAAGGTTATACAGTAATATATAATGGTGGAGACCTTGATACATATCATTCAGATGTTATGATTATACCGGAAAAAGGATATAGTATTGTAATCATGATAAACCAAAATAGTTTTTTAAACCAGTTGATTGTATATGATCACTTAGAAAATCTGTAATCGATTTTGTTTTAGGAAATGAGGGACAGCAAAATATGCCTTTATTACATGGATATTTGATTATAGCAGGAGTTGGTATATTTGCTATCATAGTATACCAATTACATTCACTTATATATATAGGTAAGTGGGCACAAAAAAGTAAGTTCAGAAAGCGAACTGGTATTATCCTATCCATATTTAAAGACTGTTTGGTTCCTGTGATTCTATTAATTATTTTGCCAAAGATTGTTTCTGTACTGATAAATAGAGGAGTAAATATAAGGGAAGCTTTAAATATGCAACCTGATGTAGCAATTAGTATTATTATTGTTAGCATGGTTTTTTGTGCTAAAGTGATTACAAAGATTATTGTTACTATTAAAGCTTAAAGTTTGGCTGAGAGTAAAGAACTGACTATTTAAGAATACATAAATTGAAAAAATCTAATATTTTAATAGGGGAATATAATAAAAACATAAATTAGAGTAATTAAAAAGAAATTAACAAAATATTGTCAAAAGAACCGTCCCTGTGACAACCAATTTTATAGACAGAACAAGTTTTAAAGCCTATGAGGATATGCCGATATACTTGAGGTTGGCATTTGCCTTTGGGATATTTGAAAGAAATACAATTTTTGTTGTAGAAAGATAAATTGCAGTTTAATAATATGTTACTTTTTCTTGTTTGAATTTTTTCTTAATATAAAAGAAAGCAGGCATATTAATTGATAAGTAATATATGCTCTACAAACAAGAAGGTGGATTGAGTATAAAAATAAGTTGTCGAGGTGTTTGTAATGTGGTTTTGGATAATAATGTTTTTATGCAACTTATTGATTCCGGTTATTATGATTGTAGTAGGTTATATGATGTATAAACATCCACCAAAGAAAATAAATGCGGTTTATGGGTATCGAACTAGCAGATCAATGAAAAATGATGAGACTTGGAAATTTGCCCATAATTATTGTGGAAGACTTTGGTTTAAGCTAGGATTCATTTTGATTATTCCTACAATAATAGCAATGATTCCGTTTATTCATAGTACTGAAAATGTTGTTGGGATAGTGTCTTGTCAAGTGGTGTAAATTGTTTTCTACTATGTTTCTTTAATTTCCGCTAATGTGGTTGTCAAGGGCCCAAACCGGGCTTTTCCTTGACAACCACATTCCGCCATGCTCTCTT
>Ga0134092_1001075_pt1 | contig 24941 bp, 21 predicted proteins | sample 3_6taG_FD_94454 | JGI IMG/M metagenome (GOLD analysis project Ga0134092, IMG submission 94454) | Switchgrass degrading microbial communities from high solid loading bioreactors in New Hampshire, USA - 3_6_20_6_A3 metaG | ecosystem: Engineered > Bioreactor > Semi-continuous > Anaerobic >... | reverse complement strand
TTCCTGTGCAGATAGTTGAGCTTTACTCCGTCTGAACCCGAAGTCGCAGTATATACATTAACAGGGAAATACACCATGCCAAAACTGATGGAGCCTTTCCAACTCGTCTTCATTCCTGTCACCCCTATTTATTCCGATACCATTATTTCATTCAACGCACAATTCCCGACATATAGCTGTAACTGCGTATGTCAGTTTTGTAAGCGTTTTATGTCCCCTTCGTTTTTATTTTGTCTGAAAAAAGGTGTAAATATTTCGATTCAGCTAGATACAGAAAAATTTTTACAAATATGTTATATGAGCATATAGGATAAGACAGTTAAGACAGTTAAGACAGTTAAGACAGTTTTAATTATGGATTCTGTAAAGTATATTACAAATCCAATATAAGCACCTTCAGGCTCTTTTTTATTCGGGTGAAGCAAAAGGGAATCAATTACAGATTTCCTTTTCTGGCGAGGATGTCATTAATACTCAGGACCAGGGCTTGGACTTTGGTTTCTTCTAGGTTTGCTCTAACTTTAGGATCAGTCTGACGACTGTTAGAGCAATACCAAGATTTGAACCAAGTCCTTTATTATTTCTATACAACTCACTCCTGGCACGTCAGTAATCCCAGGGCTTTCACGGACGGGATTTTTCATTTACTTCCCCATCATTTGCTTATATACCGTTTCCGCGAGCTCATCGCTACCCAGCTGATCCAGCATCTCGATGAACTGGTCCAGTCTATCCGTATCCGTTATCTGGCCCCGCGCGAACTGAAGATCGAACCTGTCGAAAATCGCGGATCTTTCGTCTGCCGACTGCTGCAGCGGGCCGTAGTTGGGGTAGAAGGCCCCGTGGGGAGGATATTTTGAATACTTGTCGAGAAATTCCCTGAATGTACCATAGCCGGGCATTTGACCTGAAGGCTCGATGTACTCAAGGTTACGGAAAGCCCAGTGGCCATCCCAGTACATATAGGTACTGTCCATGAAGCTGACTCCGTGAGGGAGCGTAGGTATGCCGTCGGTCAGTATGTAGTCCTCGCCTTCGATACCGCACACCATGAGATAATAATTTTCCATGTCGGACTGCACCCATTCAATGAACTGCAGCGCCCTCTCCGTATTGGCCGAGGCTGCCGGAAAGACGAATGAACCGTTGTAGTGGAAACTGCCCATCGGGTTATCCCGCTGTACCGGGTTTTCGGGATAGAGATGGAACATCCTCATTGGGCCGGTTTCCCTGATCTCATTTGATTCAGGTTCGGTGAAAGTCAGTGTCGTCGTTTCCTCGGAAGGAGGGGTCAGTATGCTTTCCAGTATGAAAGATGCAGTTTTCAGGCGGTCGGGTTCAGGGACGAGGTAACCTTTTTTGTACCAGTCGATGAAACGGCTTACGATCTCATAAAACTCAGGTGTTTTTTCCCACGGGATCAGCTTCATTTCGGGATCGTCCCATTTGTACACGAGCCTTTTTGCCTCGTCGGCGATAACATATCCAGCGGCCCTCGTGAAGAGTTGAATGGATCTGACATTGTTCTCTATGGTTCCCGGAGTCATGCCAGGCTCGTTATCAAGCACGGTTTTCAGGAACAGTTCATACTTGTCGAAATCAGTGATATCCGGCAGATTGTATCTTCTGAAAATCGTGTCATCGACCAGCAGGTACGAGCAGCGCGCCCAGGGGTACAGCGAGGGTACGGCATAAAGTCTTCCGTCCACCGTTGCGTAAGCCAGTTCTTCGCTTTTATACATGGAAAACAAAAGAGGAGCGCTGGAAGGGAATATGTCTGTAATATCCTTAAGTCTCCCTTCCCGTGCGAGGACCGTAAAATCCGGATACAGCGGCTCAGGCTTCGACACGACGAAGGCGTCGTATATCTCGTTTGACGCGTCGAGGACTTCGGCCAAGTCAAAATACAGTGAATAATCGATCCATCTGAAGTCCAGCGAGGCATTCAGCGTTCCGCTGATGCGTTTCTCGATCTCGGCCTTCACCTTTTTCCAGTTCCGTGGCTCCGATCCGGGAAAGAGGAACCTGAGAGCAGCATGTTCCAGCCGCCCGATTTCAGGCGGTTCGTCTCCGCCAGGATACAGGCCGTTATCGATGCGGTTTCTTTCGGTACAGCCAGGAAGCGAGAAAAGCATGAAAGCAGAGAAAAGCAATATGGCAATCATACCGGCATACTGTCGCCGGTTCTTTCCCGGAATCATACCTGTTAACTGACACTCCTTTATGTATCGCTGCTAAATTATGTATTACTGACTAAACAATAATGGTTATTGTTCCATACATAATTATATATTTTCTTATGCGATCGGAGAGGAAAATTTTATTTTCGGGAGAAAATGCATAAATGATGCTGCAAAAAGATTGAAAGAAACTGATGAAAAAATCAGTTTCTTTCAATCTCTCACAAGTCTGTTTATCACAGTCTGCGGTAAGGGATAACCGGGAACCCTCGTCTCGCTGCAGCACGGTCAAAATTGGTACGCTTTTACCTTGATAAGACAGCTTTGCAGCGATTAACCCATACACGTTACTAGCGAGTTTATGGGCGGTTTTATATTATTATACTCAAATAATCGAAAAGAAAACACCTTTTTTTTAAATCACTTATCCTTCAGTCTTTTCAGCGGTCCCTCATATGCAGCGATCAGCTTTGACATGGGTTCATCGCCCGAGAAAAAGTCATTGTAATTGGGATATTCTTCTGAAAGCCCAAGGTCGTCCATAAGCTTTCTCAGCCGCTTCGGACGTACCTCGCGGTTTTCGCCGTGGAAACTCGAGGCTGCACGCAACACTTTCTTTTCCTTTCCCCAGATGTTTCTTGTCATCTCATATACCTGCAGCGATCCGTTGCTTGTTTCGACTATGTAACCATAACGCTCCAGGGCGCTGATCAGTTCCTTGTATGTCACCGACCTGTAACTGTATGTCCGTTTTTCGGTGTTTTTCCTCAGGAATTCGGATATGATCCTCACTGCGTTGTCCGCATTTTTCTCCTTCAGCTCTTTTGAGCATGCGTATCTCTGGGGATCCCAGAGACCCCGGTATTCCGGGTCCTGGAAGTTGGTTGAGGCAACATCCAGGGTCAGCCTTTCTATTTTCGTTGCCTTGCATTTGACCATCCGGCCGTACAGCGTCAACTGGTAAAGCAGTATCAGCAATGCGGTCCGTTTGTTGCCGTCATGGAATGCATGGTTTTTGACGAGGCCAAAAAACAGTGTCGCGCAGATGTCCAGGGGCGTGGAATATTTCATATCATTTCCCGTCCCTACGATTTGCCTGCTTACCGCGGAATACAGCAAATCAGCGCTCCTGACGCCGCATAGTACGCCTTCTTCCGTTTTGCTGAAATAATCGCTTATCAGGTAATGGGCACGCAGAACATCATCGACGTTGATAAGCGGCGGGGTTATGTTCTCCAGGTCGGGCAGCTGTTTCCTGCTGTGAAGATAGTCTTCGTACAATTCTCTGGCTATGTTCTTCATATGGTTCTCCTTCTGACAGGTGAGATAAAGGATAACTAAATTATATCGAAAAATGTCGAATAATCAAGAAAAACGAATTATCATGCACTTACGGGAACCGGTTTGGTTGTTCAGACGTCATACAATATATATAAATAATGGCGCATATGACGATATATGTCGCTGAAAGACGCGTTCATTTATCTGTGCCCGGGGGAATGTATACATGATGCTTCTGCACATAAGCCTGGCACTGGGGATATTTTTCATACTGCTCTGGTGTTCCCAGCTTATTTTCTTCAGGCTCCATATGAACTGGACGTACCGCGTCATACCTTCGGACTGGCAGGATGAGGATACGGGCGTGTCCGTCATCCATCCCATAAAGGACCTGGACTTTGAGCTCGAGAGGAACCTTGAGTCGTGGTTCAGACAGAATTACACAGGTCCGGTGCAGCATATCTTCAGTTTCCAGGATCCCGACGACCCCGCGATACCTGTGGTGAAAAAGGTCATTGCCAACCATCCTGAGATCGACTGCCAGATAACTGTGAACCCGGTCATCCCGGGAATGAACGGCAAAAGTTCCAACATGGTTCACGGCATGAAACTTGCAAAGTACGGTATAGTCCTTTTTGGGGACAGCGATGCCAGAGTCAGACAGGATTTCATAGTCAAAATGGTAAGGCCGCTGAGAGACGAAAGGGTCGGGATGACGACCTGCGGGCAGGTCAATATGGGCGGCGCTGATTTCTGGACAAGATCCTTCACATTTGCGCAGAACAGCGTGACTGACTTCATATGGGCGTTCTTCACGAAACTGGGCGTCTGCCCAAGGGCGAACGGAGCGGCTTTCGCGATGCGGAAGAAACTGCTGCAGGAAATAGGCGGACCCGAAGCTTTCGGTAATTCGCTGCTGGACGACATGTATCTGGGAAGAACATTGCACAGGATGGGATACAGGCTTGTTCCCGGGCCTTTTACAGAATGCCATGTGGACAGGCTCGACAGGGAGAAATCCATAAACTACGCAAGAAGGATCGGCATCGGTGCAAAGGCACGCATAGCGGTGGTACTTCCGGCACTCTTCCTGATGCTGTTCTGGTACTGGATCCTGTTCTTCCTCGGATGCATTACCGCAAATCCATTCGTGACGTATCTTTCCGTTGTGTACATGTCCCTCAGGGTAATACACGGGTTAATGATGAGATCATTGACAAACAACAAAATCATGCTGGTAGACGTCGTGATACCGTTGTTTTTCGATCTGTACGGCACCTTCTGCCTGCTGTTCCTGACCGGCAACCCGGACGTTACATGGAGAGGCGTCAGGTACACGGTCGGAAAGGGAGGTTTCATAGAGTCGGCTTTCATATGACTGCCTCCCGGCTGGGATTATATAATATTGACTGGTGGTAAAAAAGTTGATATGTTAATAGCAGTATGATTTAATATTTTACTGTATTAAAGTGCAAGTATCGTGGGCGGGAGATGAACCTGATGAATTCCAAGATCCGGGACGAATGGACCGACGGTCTGTTTGAGGCGATTTTGCTGCTGGAGAGCGTGGAGGAATGTTACAACTTTTTTGAGGACATTTGCACTGTTTCCGAAATAAAAGCTATGGCCCAGAGACTTGAAGTAGCCAAAATGCTGAAACAAGGTTATACTTATATAGATATAGCCAAAAAAACCGGAGCCAGCACTGCAACTATCAGCAGAGTCAACCGGTGCCTCGTGTACGGCGCCGACGGCTACAGGATGATACTTGAGAGGCTTGAGAAAAAGCACTCGGGCAGATCCAAAGGGGAACCCGGCGGCCCGGAAGGAAGTCAGAAGAAAAGCACGGGCGGTCCGGAATGAGGGAGATCCCGGGCAGGCTCCGGCCGATGCCTGTGGGAAAGGAAGATAGGTTTTGATCAGAGGTCTGTTCATAGGCTTTCTGATATTATCGGCACTTGCACCGAAGAGTGCCGAAATACGGATAGTCCAGATCATAAACATGGCAAATCTGCTGCCGGATCCGGCGGATACAGAGACTGCACGCGCAGACGGCCCAAGCGGCATTTCCAGGCAGGGCGGCTGCTGCGCCGGCAGAGAACTTGCCGGAACGGTATCGTCCATATACGGTCACAGAGAAATACCTGTCTGGGCGGAGCCTGTCAACATATACGACAGCATGTCCCGGTACGTTTATATAGGACAAAGCGAAAGTGTGCCGGTGCGCCCGGGTGAAGGATACTGCGCATCCGGCCTGTCACCTCCGTACTTGGCCTGCTGATGATCATTCATCAGGCTGTTTCCCATTGTAAAAAACCGAAGAATATTGAAAACCGGAGGTCGACATGTTTAAGAATTTAATGGAAAAAATTATCGGAACGTACAGCGACAGGGAATTGAAAAGAATAATGCCCATCGTTGACAAAATAGAGGCGCTGGAACCTGAAATGCAGGCACTTTCGGATGCGGAACTGCGGGCGAAGACCGATGAGTTCAGAAGAAGGCTGAAGGAAGGCCAGACGCTGGACGATATACTGCCCGAGGCATTCGCGGTGGTAAGGGAAGCTTCCGTCAGAGTGCTCGGGATGAGGCATTTCCGTGTGCAGCTCATAGGCGGCATCGTGCTCCACCAGGGGAGGATCGCCGAGATGAAGACCGGAGAGGGCAAAACGCTTGTGGCAACGCTGCCCCTCTATCTCAATGCCCTCGAGGGGAAGGGAGCCCACCTTGTAACGGTGAATGATTACCTTGCCAGGCGCGACAGCGAATGGATGGGCAAAATCTACAACTTCCTCGGGCTCAGTGTAGGCCTGATCGTGCACGGACTCGACAATGCGCAGAGGAAAAAGGCCTACGCCTGCGACATCACTTACGGTACGAACAACGAGTTCGGATTCGACTATCTCAGGGACAACATGGTCATATATAAGGAAGATATGGTCCAGAGAGACCTGCACTACGCCATCGTCGACGAAGTGGACAGCATACTGATAGATGAGGCAAGGACACCGCTCATCATTTCGGGCGCGGGCGACAAATCCACGGACCTGTATATAAAAGCGAACGCCTTCGTATCCAGGCTCAAGGCCAAGGTTTTCACCGAGACCGATGACAGGCAGGCGGATGACGATGTCGATGCGGACTATATCGTTGACGAGAAAGCTCATACGGCAACGCTTACGGAAAGAGGCGTCGCGAAGGCAGAGCAGTATTTTGGCGTGGAAAACCTGGCCGATCCTGAAAACCTGACTCTTTCCCACCATATAAACCAGGCGCTGAAAGCCCACGGCCTCATGAAGCGCGACAGGGAATATGTTGTCAAGGACGGAGAGGTCATCATCGTCGACGAGTTCACCGGAAGGCTCATGTTCGGCAGAAGGTACAGCGATGGCCTGCACCAGGCCATCGAGGCGAAGGAAGGCGTCAAGGTGGAAAGGGAAAGCAAAACGCTTGCCACCATCACGTTCCAGAACTTCTTCAGGATGTACCATAAGCTGGCCGGCATGACCGGTACTGCCCTCACCGAAGAGGAGGAATTCAGGGCGATCTACAAGCTGGACGTCATAGAGATCCCGACCAACAAGCCCATGATAAGGATAGATTACCCGGACTGTGTTTACAAGAACGAAGCCGGGAAATTCAGGGCAGTCATAAATGAAATCGAGGAAAGGCATAAAAAAGGCCAGCCGATACTTGTAGGCACGATATCCATCGAAAAGTCGGAACTGCTCAGCAGCATGCTGAAAAAGAAAGGCATACCCCACCAGGTGCTCAATGCAAAGTTCCATGAAAAAGAGGCGGAGATCATAGCGCAGGCCGGAAGGCTCGGAGCGGTCACTATAGCCACCAACATGGCCGGCAGGGGAACGGACATAATGCTCGGAGGAAACCCGGAATTCCTGGCGAAGCAGGAAATGAGGAAACAGGGGTATCCGGAGGAACTGATCAGCGAATGCACGAGCTTTGCTGTTACCGAAGATGAAGAGATTCTGAAGGCAAGAGCGGTTTACAAGGAACTCTATGAGAAGTACAAAAAACATACCGACGCGGAAAAGGAAAAGGTCATAGAGCTTGGCGGCCTCCACATAATCGGTACGGAGCGCCATGAATCCAGGCGTATAGATAACCAGCTGCGCGGCCGTTCGGGACGCCAGGGAGACCCGGGATCCTCGCGATTCTATATTTCTCTCGAAGACGACCTGATGAGGCTGTTTGGTTCAGACAGGCTCACTTCCATTGTCGAAGCCCTTGGACTGGAGGAAGACCAGCCAATAGAGCACAAAATGCTCACCAATGCTATCGAAAACGCGCAAAAAAGAGTCGAAGGCAGGAACTTCGACATAAGGAAACGCGTGCTCCAGTATGACGACGTCATGAACAAGCAGAGGGAAGTCATATACTCGCAGCGCAGGCAGGTTCTCAACGGCGAAAGCCTGAAGGAATCGTTCATGAAAATGATCGAAAATACTGTAAACTCATTGGTTGACCGGTTCTGCGGCGAGAACTCACATCCGGACATGTGGGACTGGGAAGGGATCAATTCCCAGGCCAGGGATCTCCTGCCGGATATAGGAAAACTGGGCGTTTCGAAGGAGGAAGCGGACAATTACACGCAGGAAGACCTGAAACAGACGCTGCTCAGGGCTGTCGTCAGCACATATGAAGCCAGGGAAGCCGAATACGGCTCCGAGCTGATGCGCGAGCTTGAACGGATAGTGCTCCTCAGGACGGTCGATGAGAAGTGGATGGATCATATAGACGCGATGGATCAGCTCCGTTACGGGATAGGCATGAGAGCTTACGGGCAGCGTGATCCCGTTGTAGAATACAAGTTCGAAGGTTTCGAAATGTTTGAGGAAATGATCCGGAGCATCCAGTACGATGCGGTAAAAAGGCTGCTGCGCATGCGGATCAACCGTGAGCAGGGAACGCCGAAGAGGGAAAAGGTGGCGGAGCCTGTCACCGCAAGCCATGGCGACAGCGGCCCTCGCAAGCCGGTCGTCCGCAGCGGCGCCAGGGTCGGAAGGAACGACCCGTGCCCGTGCGGAAGCGGCAAGAAGTACAAGAAATGCTGCGGGGCCGACCTGCAGTGACCTCTCAGGATCCGCAGCAAAGGTTTCGTGAAGCAGGGTAATGTTTATGACATATGAAGAAGCACTTGAATATATAAACGGAGCCAACAGGTTCGGCAAAAAGCTTGGCCTGCAGAACATAAGGATGCTCCTGAAGATGATGGGTGATCCGCAGAAGGAATTGCGTTTTGTCCATATAGCGGGAACAAACGGCAAGGGTTCTACGTCTGCATTTATTGCCAGCATTTTGGCGCAGGCGGGGTACAGGACGGGTATCTATACTTCGCCGTACCTTCAGCGGTTCACAGAGAGGATCGCGGTCAGCGGGCCTGCCGTGGCTCAACTCGATGACAGCGGATCAGGGAATGGCGCCCGTCAGGGAGACATCCCGGAAACGGCAAGAAGGACGTACAGGGAAGAGATCGGCAAAGAAGAACTGGCGGGGATCACTTCTCTGGTAAGGGACTGCGCCGATGAAATGGCGGAAAGCGGCGAATACCGGCCGATCATGTTTGAGATCGTCACCGCCGTCGCGCTTGAATACTACCGCAGAAAGAAATGCGATATCGTGGTGCTTGAAACAGGGATGGGGGGCAGGTTCGACGCGACCAACGCGATCGATGTCCCCGACCTGGCCGTTATAACGACGATAAGCAAAGACCATACGCCAAGGCTCGGAAACACTCTGCAGGAGATAGCCTTTGAAAAAGCCGGCATTATAAAGGCGGGCGGAGACGTGCTGGTCTACGACCAGGCCCCGGAAATAATGCAGGTTTTCGAGGATGCATGCAGGGAGAGGGGAGCAAGGCTGCACAGGGCTGATTTTTCGAAAATCAGGCTCCATGATTTCGGTCCGGATGGCCAGACATTCAGCTACGCAGGACTTGACGGGCTGAAAATAGCCCTGATCGGCAGACATCAGCTCCGCAATGCCGCCATCGCGATCGAAGCGGCCATGATCCTGAAGAATAAGGGCTGGAATATATCAGAACCGGACATAAGGGATGGGCTCGAGGCCGCCAGGTGGCCGGGCAGGATGGAGATCCTTTCAAAGGACCCCGTCGTGTTGATAGATGGTGCCCATAATCCTGAAGGGGCAGCGGTTTTGAGGAAAACCCTGGACGAATATTTCCCGGGGAAACCGCTTACGTTCATAGTGGGCATAGCTGCCGACAAGGATTACCGTACTATGCTGGAAAACACCCTGCCGGGCTGCAGAAAGGTCATAACGGTTACGGTCCCTTCAGACAGGGCGCTTCCGGCCGATGTACTGGCTGAACATGCAAGCAGGTATTGTAATGACGTGATGATAAGTGATACAATTGAGGGGGCGGTCAAAACCGGTATTGCGACAGCGAAGCCTGACGGTGTCGTTTGTGCGTTTGGCTCGCTGTATTATATAGGCGCCGTGAGGGACATGTTCTCCAAGCAATCAGGGGGAGAGGTTTTTGATGGATGTGAAGGCTGAATTGAAGAATTTCAAGGCCATCGACCTGGACGAGATAGTTCGCGGAGGTGAGGCCATACCGGACAATGTACGCAATTCAGTATACCTTTACAACAAGGCCATCGAAGACCTCAGGTCCGACAGCGAAGACATGGCTATAATAAAGCTCAGGAAGGCCATAGCTCTTAATCCGCATTTCAATGAAGCTCTCAATCTTCTTGGCGTATGTTACGCCTTTGTCGGTGAAAAGGAAAAAGCTGCCGAAGCTTTCAACAAAGTCATACGTTCCGAATCCAACAGCGTGTATGCGCTGAGTTTCATGCAGCGCAACAAGCTCCTGGACATAATACCGCCTGAAGAGGGGACCGAACGTCCTGCCGTGAACCTGCAGCAGCCCGGTGAACCGCTTAAGAGGGTCAGGAAAAAGAAAAAGGAAAAATCCCCGAAGCCTGCAAGACGGGAAAGGCCGTTGTTCGATCCCAACAGGAACAGGCGCATTGTACGGAACATTGCAAGGTATGCCGCAGGTTTCCTGTGCGGGTTGCTGATAGGAGTTTTCATTTATTTCATGCTTCCGAAACCCGAGCCTGTCCCGCTGCAGCACAGTGAAGATGAAATAGAAGAGGCCGTGAATGAGGCCAAAAGGATATTCGACCAGCAGTACGCCGCACTGGAGGCCAGGTATGAGACCGCGCTCAGGGAAAAGGAAGACGCGGTAAAGGAGACTGACTATTACAAGGCTGTCATAAGGCTTTACGAAGTTGAATCGATGATCGGTTCGAAGGATTATGAAGGTGCGGCCGATATGCTTATGCTGATGAAAACGATCGAGTTCAGGGAGGCCGACAAGGAAAAATACGACAGCCTGTATGAGAAGGTAATGCCGCTTGCCGCAAAATCGGCTTACGATAAGGGCTACAGGGAATACAACTCGAAGAAATACGAGGAAGCCCTCAAAAGTTTCGAGAAAGTCCGCATATACGATCCGAACAACTCCAACATGGCTGCGACCCTGTATTACATGGGGCGCTGCCATCAACTGCTCAAGGATTCACGCAGCGCGATCGAAGTTTACCAGGAACTTGTGGACAATTATCCGCCCAGCTGGTATACAAGGAATGCGAAGCAGAGGATCAGTGAACTGACCAGGGTCCCGTGATCTATTGAAAACTCTTTTGTATTTTTTCCGCATTTGTATTATTATAATATAGCATCGTGTTATCAGGCACCGGGTAAACCGCCCGATGCTTTGCAATTTATTTGCCGGGGAGGTTTTTGAATGTATTATGTGAGCACCCGCGGCTGGTACGGGAAAGTGACATCGGCTGAAGCCATAAAGCGCGGACTTGCCCCCGACGGCGGGCTGTTCGTGCCCGATACCCAGGTCAGGCTTGAACATGAAGAAATAGTATCGCTTTCGAAAATGGATTACAAAGAAAGGGCCATTTTTATACTGCGCCGTTTTCTCGACGATTATACGGACGAGGAACTGGCGGAATGCGTGAACGGTGCTTACGGGAGCGGCAAATTCGACGGCGCGGGGGTAGCGCCTGTAGTGAAACTCAGCGAAAACGCTTATATGCTTGAGCTCTGGCACGGTCCGACATGCGCTTTCAAGGATGTGGCGCTCCAGATACTGCCGAGGCTCCTGGTCAAAGCCAACAAAAAGACCAGCGAGGACTGCGAGACCGTCATTCTCGTCGCAACTTCCGGGGATACCGGAAAAGCGGCGCTTGAAGGTTTCAGGGACGTAGAGGGGACCAGGATCATCGTTTTCTTCCCTGATGACGGAGTCAGCCAGGTGCAGAAGATGCAGATGGTGACGCAGGAAGGCTCGAACGTATATGTCATCGGCGTGAGAGGCAATTTTGACGATACCCAGAACGGCGTAAAGGCGATCTTCTCGGATGAGGAACTGGGCGCAGACATGCTGCGGAACGGGTTCAGGTTCTCATCCGCCAACTCCATAAACTGGGGCAGACTGGTCCCGCAGATAGTTTATTATTTCTCTGCATATGCGGATCTGCTGGCTACCGGAGAAATCAAGGAAGGTGAGAAGATAAACATCACCGTGCCTACCGGTAATTTCGGCAATATCCTTGCTTCCTGGTACGCACGCGAGATGGGGCTGCCTGTCAACAAGCTCATATGCGCATCCAACGAAAACAATGTCCTGACGGAGTTTATAAATACAGGCATATACAACCGCGAGCGCGAATTCAGAAAGACCATATCCCCTTCAATGGACATACTGATATCCAGCAACCTCGAAAGGCTCCTGTTCGAACTCGCAGGGCGTGACGCCGGACAGGTGCGGGACTGGATGGACAGGCTCAAAAACGAGGGAAGATACGCGATCTACGGTGAGGAGAAACGGAAACTGAACGAGATGTACTGGGCACAGTATTCCACGGAGCAGGAAACAGTTGAGACGATCAGGGAGGTATACCAGGAATACGGGTACCTGGTGGATCCTCATACAGCAGTGGGCATTGATGTATATGAAAAGTATGTCATTGCCACGGGCGACATGACAAAGACGGTGATAGCATCGACCGCCAGCCCGTTCAAGTTCAACAGGAGCGTTGCGGGCGCGATTTTCGGAGAGGACAGGATCGCCGGCATGGACGAATTCGAACTGCTTGACGTGCTGTCCAGGCATTGCAGCCTTCCTGTGCCGGCAGGACTTGCCGGGCTTGCGCAGAGGCCGGTCCTGCATAAAAGGATCTGCAACAGGGAAGATATGAAGGACCAGGTTATGCAGATACTGGATCTGAAGTGAGATTGCTGAAGCAGTGAGCAGCACAGGTCAGCCCGGATATAACGGTTTTCGGAACAGATGTGCAGGAAACGAGGCAACATTCGAAGTTTGTAAACCGCACAGCGGTATAAATAGTACTGTACGGCAAATAAAACGATAACGGTAAAGGATGGGGGACTGACATGTTCAAACTGGAGCTTGACGGAAAATGGCGGTTCAGGAAAGTCGGGGACGCAGGCTGGGCAGATGCGCGCGTTCCCGGTTCTGTATTCAATGACCTGCTGGAAGCAGGCCTGATCGAAGACCCTTTCTACAGGGAGAATGAGTACAAGGCCAAAGAGATCGCATCCCACGACTATGAATACATAAGGGAATTCACTGCGGACAGCGATATAGCGGCGCAGCAGCGGGTGGTCCTGGTCTGCGAAGGCCTGGATACTCTTGCTGATGTCTACCTGAATGATGCATTTGTCGGACATGCCGACAACATGCACAGGATATGGGAATTCGACATAAAAGGCATGATTAGGGCCGGACAGAATACAATAAGGATAGTGTTCCATTCGCCCATCGCCTATATTGAGAAGAAACAGGCGGAAAACCCGCTCTGGAGTTCGGCAGATACAAAGGAAGGCTTTCCGCATATAAGGAAATGCCACAGCATGTTCGGCTGGGACTGGGGTCCGCATATACCTGATTCCGGCATATGGAGGAGTATTTATATCCTGGCCGGGAAAAATGAGAGGCTGGCTGACGTTTATGTCACGCAGGAACATTCCGACGGCAGAGTCCGGCTGGATGTGAGAGCGCGGATCGAATGCGGCATGGACTGCTGCTGCAGTACCGGTAAGTTGTGGCTTCGGGCTTTGCTTGCTGCGCCTGACGGAAGTACCGCTGAGTATACAAAAGAGGTCAGATCCTGTGAAGAACATATTATCATCGACATAGACAAACCTGAGTTATGGTGGCCGAACGGTTATGGAAGCCAGCCGCTGTACGGGCTCAGCGTGGAATTGGCAGAGGTGCCGGAATGCGGCACACAGGCGGCCTTTGACGTCCGGTTGTCCGGCGGTACAGAGTCCGGCTGCTCTCCAGACAGTATGGACCAGGACTTCAGCATACTTGACAGACGATTCTACCGCATCGGCCTCAGGACCATAAAAGTAAGGCGGGAAAAGGACCAGTGGGGAGAGTCCTTTGAATTCGTCGTGAACGGCGTCCCCGTTTTTGCTATGGGCGCTAATTATATCCCGGAAGACAGCCTGCTTTCAAGGTGCTCCCGTGAACGGACCGAAAAGCTGATCCAAAACTGTGTCAGGGCGAATTTCAACATGATAAGGGTCTGGGGCGGAGGCCATTACCCGCATGATTATTTCTACGACCTTTGCGATCAGTACGGGTTACTGGTTTGGCAGGACTTCATGTTCGCATGTGCCGTGTATGAACTGACGGACGAGTTTGCCGAAAACATCAGGAAAGAGGCTGAGGATAATATAAAGCGCCTCCGTCATCATGCAAGCCTTGCCATCTGGTGCGGCAACAATGAGATGGAGGTTGCCTGGGTTCACTGGGATTTCCCGAAGACGGAAAAACACCGCAGGCATTATCTCACAATGTTCGAACAGATACTGCCGGAGGCGGTCGCGGAACATGATCCGGCCACATTCTACTGGCCGTCTTCGCCATCCAGCGGCGGGGGTTTCGACGATCCGAGCAGCGAGGACAGGGGAGACGTGCATTACTGGGATGTCTGGCACGGCCTGAAGCCATTTACTGATTACAGGAAGTTCTATTTCAGGTTCGTTTCCGAATTCGGATTCCAGTCGTTCCCCGGGATCAAGACCGTCAAAACGTTTACGCTGCCTGAGGACAGGAACATATTCTCATACGTTATGGAGAACCACCAGAAGAACGGAGCTGCCAACGGGAAGATACTTTATTACCTGTCTGAAAACTTCAAGTACCCGAAAGATTTCGAGTCCCTGCTGATAACTTCGCAGCTGCTGCAGGCGGAGGCCATAAAATGCGGCGTCGAGCACTGGCGCAGGAACAGGGGAAGGTGCATGGGCGCGATATACTGGCAGCTGAACGATTGCTGGCCGGTGGCCTCATGGTCGAGCATCGATTATTACGGAAGGTGGAAGGCGCTGCACTATTTTGCAAGGCGTTTCTTCGCCCCGGTGATGATATCGGCTGATGAAGACGGCTGCAAAGTTTCCCTCCATGTATGTAACGAGACTATGGCCGCTTTCCGCGGCGAGGTCCGCTGGCAGCTCAGGGATGCTTCATCAGAGGTCATGAGATCCGGCTGCCTGGATGCCGAAATCGGACCTTTGGCTTCGGGAGAGGTATGCAGGCTTGACTTCGGTGATGAGCTCGGTGACAGGGAGAGAAGGCGTTCCGTCTACCTCGAATATTCGCTTTACAGCGGCGGTGAGTGCATAAGCAGCGGGACACTGCTGTTTGTCAGGAACAAGCACTTCGGGTTCATCGATCCCCGGATCATGGCTGATGTGACTGAGGAATCTGACAGGTTTACCATCAGGCTCAATTCCTCGGCTTTTGCAAAATATGTCGCGCTTGACCTGGCGGACGCCGACTGCATATTCAGTGATAATTACTTCGACCTTTCTGCAGGAGACGAAAAAGTAGTCAGCGTGAAAAAATGCGACCTGTCGAAGCCGCTTGGGCTGGAGGATTTCAAGGCGATGCTGCAGGTGAGGAGCATATACGATCTGGCGTGACCTGGCATGACGGGCGCGTATACGGACCCATATTGCATGACGGCAGTATATGCTGCGAATATACTACATGGTACAGCAAGATTGACATGCTTTGGGACAAAGAACCGGCCGGCCCGGACAGCGGAACCGGCCGGATCACCCTTCCATTTTGCTGAACAGGAGGACCACCAGGAAAATCAAAGGTATCATCAGAGCGATCATTATGATCGCTTTTTTATTGCGTGCATTCCTGAAGGATGCCAGGCGCTGCTTCAGCGGGACTGCATTTCTCTTTCTGCTTATATAGATGACAGCTATTTTTCTCATGGTAAATTATATTCAGGTCCATATGTATTATTTCCGGTTACAAAATTTGCAAATGACGAAAATGAGGCTTCCATCAGGCGCAAACTGGAGCTTGTGGACAAATACGACCTTAAAGGTGTTGGAAGCTGGAGCCTCGGGCAGGAGACGAAGGAGACCTGGGAATATTATGCCCTGTGGCTGGAGGGCATAAATTTCAGCGATATACGGCGGCATTGGGCAAAAGATTCGATAATGGCTGCCGTGAATAATGGATGGATGAACGGTGTGTCCAGGACGAGGTTCGAGCCGGATTCGCCGATGACGAGGGCACAGGCTGCGGCACTGCTCGTAAGGGTGCTTGACATCGGCGCTGCAGCAGCGGATTCAGGTGTTTCGGCACCTACAGGCTCTGCAGTTCAGAGCGGTGCAGGATCTTCTTTGGCTCCCGCGGCTCCTTCATTTGCCGATACAGCAGGGCACTGGGCGCAGAAAGAGATCGATGCGGCTGTGAAAGCCGGGATCCTTGTCGGTGTCGGAGGTGGCAGGTTCGAGCCTGATGCACCCATTACCCGCGAACAGATGGCCGTGCTGCTGGACAGGCTGCTGGGCGGCAATGCAGACGCCGTTGGTCCAGGATATAACATCAGTTCTGATGCCAGCGGTTATGCGGGTTACGGCGATCCTGCAGATTCCGGCTACAACAATCCTGCCGGTTTCAGCGATACAGACCCGTCACGCCTGTGGTCGTACGGAGCCATAACCAGGATGGCCGCCGGAGGCTTTATAAGAGGCTTCCATGACGGTACGTTCAGGCCGCTCGATGCAATTAACCGTGGACAGATGGCAGTGCTCATCGAAAGGGTAGCTCCGTATCTCATTTCAGAAGCCTGAACCGGTTTTGAATCATCAGGAATTTTATGCCGATTATACTCGACAAAATCCATGGAATCCAGGTATGGCGCATGCTTTCTGGATTCCATGTGTATTTTGTATACAATTGTTAAAAATTTAATTATTCTGGCATAGCTGTACTTTAAATGATAGAATATGTAGGGTAATAACGTGCTGCAGCATGTCATTGTATCAGATATTTTATGATAACTCAGGTCATCACAGTTCTTGACATCCGGGGTCTTAATGAGTCAGCACCATCGATTTTGTGAGGTGATTTTTTTGATAACAGCCATAAAGCGATTCAGAGGAGGCATAAACCCCGGCCATCATAAAGAGACAGCCGAATTAGAAACAGTAAAGATGCCGTTGCCTTCAAAAGTTGTGATTCCGATGCAGCAGCATGTCGGCGCGCCATGCGTCCCACTGGTGAAGAAGGGTGACAGGGTGCTGGTCGGACAGAAGATAGGCGATTCAGACAAGCCCGTATCTGCACCGGTCCATTCCAGTGTGTCCGGGACAGTGACCGATGTGAGGACGATCATATATTCCAACGGTATGGAAGTCATGGCAGTCGAGATAAAACCGGACGGTCTTCAGGAACTGCATGAGAGCGTGGTCCCGCCTGTCTGTACGGACAGGGAGAGTATGCTGAAAGCGATAAGGGAATCCGGTATCGTCGGCCTTGGCGGCGCTGGTTTCCCTGTGGGCGTCAAGCTTTCACCGCCTCCGGGAAAAACGATCGACACACTCATAATCAACGGTGCGGAGTGTGAACCGTTCATAACTTCGGATTACAGGGAGATGCTGGAGAATCCTCAATACATCATAGAAGGCACGAAGAAGGTCATGGAGATCACCGGCGTCAATAAAGCATATATCGGCATTGAGGAAAACAAGCCGCATGCCATTGACCTGCTGTCTTCCCTTGCAGCCGAATCTGACGGCATATATGTCGTCAGCCTGCCTGCACGTTACCCGCAGGGAGGAGAGAAACAGCTGATATATGCTCTGACCGGCCGTAAGGTTCCGACCGGCGGGCTCCCGCTGGACATAGGTGTAGTGGTCCAGAACGTGACAACGGTCTCGTTCATAGCCCAGTATTTCAAAACCGGCCTGCCGCTGATCAGGAAAAAGGTCACCGTGGACGGAAGCGCGGTTGCAGATCCGAAGAACGTCGAGGTCCTGATAGGCACACCGCTGAAGGAAGTTTTCGAATTTTGCGGCGGCTTCTGTGACGAGCCAAGAAAGATCATAATGGGCGGTCCGATGATGGGCGTGGCGCAGCACTCGCTGGATGATCCGGTACTGAAGCAGACCAATGCGCTGCTTGCCTTTGGAGTGAGAGATGCGGAGCAGCCACGGGAATCGGTATGCATACGTTGCGGTAAATGTGCGGCGGCGTGCCCGATGTCTCTGCTGCCCCTGTATATAAATCTTAACGTGGTCCGCGGAAGATTCGAGGAGACTGGGAAATATCATGTGACCGATTGCATAGAATGCGGCTGCTGTTCATACGTATGCCCCGCATCCAGGAATCTTGTGCAGTCTGTGCGCATGGCCAAGGCGGAGCTCAGAAAGATAGCGGCAAGAAAGCAGGGAGGTGGAAACTGACATGGAGTTGAGTCTGATAGCCGGTTCATCCCCGCATATAAGGAGCGGTGAGAGCACACAGAAAATAATGAGGGACGTGATCATAGCATTACTGCCTGCTGCCGTCTGTTCGGTGATATACTTCAAGGTGCAGGCTGTCATGCTGATGCTTGTGACCGTCATCTCATGTGTGGCTGCCGAATATGCGTGGTGCAAAATTACCAAAAAGGATAATACCGTAACGGATCTCAGTGCAGTTGTGACAGGCATGATTCTGGCCTTCAACCTGCCCCCGGCCCTGCCGCTGTGGATGGCCGTCATAGGGAGCGTATTCGCCATTATCATAGTAAAGCAGTTGTTCGGCGGGCTTGGACAAAATTTCGTCAATCCTGCACTTGCTGCAAGGGCATTCATGGTGGCATCCTGGCCCGGCCAGATGACGAAATGGCAGCAGCCCGGTTGGGATGCGGTCAGCACGGCCACACCTCTGGAAATCCTGAAGAACGGAAACGCTGAACAGTTGCCGAAATTCTGGGATATGCTCATAGGCAATACCGGGGGATGCATCGGTGAGACATCCGCGTTGGCGCTTCTGATCGGAGCCGCTTATCTCGTGGCCAGGAAAGTCATTACCCTGGAACTTCCGCTCGCGTTCATCGGGACGGCCGGATTCATGACATGGATGCTGGGCGGCAGAGGAGGCCTGTTCACCGGGAATTTCATTTACCATATATTTGCAGGAGGACTTATACTGGGCGCTTTCTTCATGGCAACGGATTACACGACTTCTCCTGTCACATTCAATGGAAGGATCATAATGGGGATCGGATGCGGGTTCCTTACATCCATCATCAGGCTGTACGGGGGATATCCCGAAGGCGTGTCGTATTCAATACTCCTGATGAACCTCGTTGTGCCCATCATAGACAGGTACATGATCCCCAGGAGTTTCGGAGGGGGTGTGGCGAAGAAATGAGCGAGGAAAGAAATGCATTTATAAATGAAGAGATGCAGGAAGAGATAAACGAAGGGACGCAGGAAGCGATACAGGATGAGATGCCTGAAGAAAATGCTGAAGCAGCAGCGGAGGAAACCGGAACGCGTACGGCAAGGCGCGGTTTTAACATACTGAACAGACTGATGAACGAGGAAGTTCGCCGGCTGATTGATCCTGCGCTGAGGCTTTTCATCATATGTTTTGCCACGGCTTTGTGCCTTGCGGTCGTAAACCTCATAACGAAGGATACCATTGCCCTGCGTGTCGAGCAGGCTGCGGAAGAACAGAGACTTCAGGTGATGAGCGCAGCGGACAGCTTTGAGAAGCTCGAGGGCTGGGAGGACCAGGACGGCACCGGGCTCGTGAAGGAAGTCTATGTCGCGTACAGCGGTGACAAGCTTGTCGGTTATGTGTTCTCGGCCGTATCTTCCGGTTATGGCGGTGACATACCTGTTACCGTCGGCGTCGGTAAAGACGGTACGATAACCGGTGTCAGGGTAGGCGATAACGAAGAGACCCCGGGACTTGGAAGCAAGGTCGCCGGCGAGAAATTCATCTCGCAGTATGAGGGGAAGGCCATATCGGGCGAACTCAGGATAGTTTCGGGGCCGGCTTCGGCAGAGGATGAAATACAGGCGATAAGCGGAGCGACCAGAAGTACGAAGGCCGTGAACAGCGCCGTTCAGGCTTCCGCCGATCTTGGCGCGAAGCTCCTGCAGCAGAATGGAGGCGGTAATAAATGAAACTGCTTAAAATATTCAAAAACGGGATCGTTGATGAAAACCCGACATTCCGCCTTGTGCTGGGGACATGTCCCACACTGGCCATAACGACGTCGGCGATGAACGGTATTGGCATGGGGCTTGCCACCACTGCAGTGCTGATTGGCTCAAATGTGGTCATTTCACTGCTCAGGAAGTTTATCCCGAACAAGGTAAGGATACCTGCGTTCATAACGGTCATCGCGGGATTCGTAACTATCGTGCAGATGCTGCTCAAAGCGTATGTCCCGGCGCTTGACAAGGCGCTTGGCATATACATCCCGCTGATTGTCGTCAACTGCATAATCATGGCAAGGGCGGAATCGTTCGCTTCGAAGAATCCTGTGCTGGATTCAGCCGTCGACGGCCTGGGCATGGGTATCGGATTTACTCTTGCCATCACAGCCATAGGTGCAATAAGGGAGATACTCGGAAACGGCAGCATATTCAATGTGCCTTTGTTTGGAGAATCAGCAAGCCCGGCGCTGGCGATGATACTCCCTCCGGGTGGTTTCCTGGTATACGGTCTTGCTATAGGAGCAGTGAATCTTCTGACCAACAGAAAGGTCACGGCCGCCGGATGCAGTGGCCATAAAGCCGGATGCGGAGCATGCCCGGCCAACTGTGGGCTGGCCGCTGAAGAGAAGGAGGGACAGGTATAATGCTTGCTAGCATATTGATAGCCTTTATTTCGGCTGTATTCATAAATAACTTCGTAGTGGTCAAGTTCCTTGGAATCTGTCCGTTCCTTGGAGTGTCGAGGAATATGAAGACAGCGGCGGGTATGGGCGTGGCTGTCATATTCGTCATGACATTTGCATCATCGGTTACCTGGGCAGTACAGGAATTCCTGCTCAAACCGCTGAAGCTGGAGTATCTGCAGACCATAGCATTTATCCTTGTCATTGCGGCATTGGTCCAGCTCGTTGAAATGGCGCTCCAGAAGTTCAGCCCGCCTCTTTATAAGGCACTGGGCGTTTATCTTCCTCTTATAACGACCAATTGCGCAGTGCTTGGCGTATGCCTGCTCAACCTGGAGATACAGGGGGACGCCAGGTTCCTGATGTCCACATTGAACGGAGCTTTTTCAGGAGTTGGCTTCACTCTGGCCATAGTGCTGTTCGCCGGTATCCGGGAACGTCTCGAAACTTCGGATATACCCAAGTGCCTCGAAGGTTTCCCGATATCGCTGATTGCCGCATCGTTGGTGTCACTGGCGTTTTTCGGGTTCAAGGGACTGTTCCAGGAGTTTATGTAAAGATAATGCTGATCAGTTGAAAAGAGGGCGGTCGGAATGGTAACGCGGGAATTTGGTTTCATGGAGGCCGGTCGGCTCGGCTGCAGCCTGACATGGCACATCAGTTGCAGTGCAGCCAGGGCGGATCGGTTGATCCGGAACCGGGTGGGTCAGCTGTGAAGAAGACGGATGTTATGGATTCAGAACAGCCCGCTTTTAAGATGAAGTTTGTATCAGATATATGGGCCGCTCGGACAAAGGAACGAAAGGCCGGAGGGGTGAAAACAGGTGGAAATTCTATATGCAGTATTGATTATAGGCGGTCTCGGACTGATTTTTGGGATAGGATTGTCCTACGCATCCAAAGTATTTGCGGTAAAAGTGGATGAAAGGGTTGAAATGGTAAGGGAAGTGCTTCCCGGAGCCAACTGCGGCGCATGCGGGTATTCGGGATGCGATGGTTATGCCAGCGCGGTGGTGGCCGGCGAAGCCGATACCAACTGCTGCCCGGTGGGCGGAAATGAAGTCGAGAAAAAGATCGCAGCTATTATGGGCGTAGAGCCCGAGGGTGTGAAGAGGACCGCTGCCAGGGTACTGTGCAACGGGCGCCAGAGCGTAAGCAAGGAGAAATATGAGTACCAGGGAATCGACAGCTGTGCAGCCGCAGCGCTGGTCTACGGAGGGCACAAGGCCTGTGTTTATGGATGCCTTGGACACGGTGACTGTGTGAGGGCATGCCCATTTGATGCCATCATTATGGTCGGCGGGATCGCCAGGGTCATCGAGGACCGCTGCAAAGCATGCGGCAAATGTGTGGCAGCCTGTCCGAAGAACCTGATAGAAATAATAGACAAGACAAAGAAGTATTCTGTAATGTGCAGGTCCAGGGACAAGGGCGCACTGACCAGGAGCAACTGCCAGGTCGGATGTATCGGGTGCAGGCGCTGTGTCAAGGCATGCCCGCAGCAGGCGATATATATGGAGCATGAAACGCTTGCCAGGATCGATTACGATAAGTGCGACAACTGCGCTGAATGCACCAAGGTCTGCCCGACTATGGCCATCAGGGTCATGGACTTCGGCGACTGAAGCAGGATGTTGACATAAATGATCCGCTGATCCTGCATCGCATTGTTGGTCATTATTTTGCGCGAAGTATTGCACAAATGCTGATTTGTCAGATATAATATTCGCATGCAATTTGCTATGTGGCGCAAGTGACTGAAAATACGGCTAAAGCAGATAAATGCCTTTGATCCGGCACGCAGCCGGTTCAGGCTTTTGCATGATGTTCGCGGCAAAGACTTTGAAAACTTAATAAAAGACAGTTCGAAACCATCCTGTCTATAAACAAAACTACGGAACTCAGAGCCGGCAATCGGCCGGCATGAGATAAATGTTGGGGACGGGTGCGTCCCTTTTTTTATTGCCCGCGAGGGAGTCCTTCGGCTATCTGGCATGGAGGATCTGAATTCAGAAAGAATCGGAGGGAATCATAAACTTATGAGCAGGAAAACATGGAACACAACGAGCTATATCAGATACCTTGCAGAAGCAGCAGTAACAGCCGCACTGTATTCAGTACTGACGATACTGATCCCCGGCAGCTCCGGCCAGGTCCAGGTGAGGTTATCCGAAGCGCTGACAGTGCTTCCTTTCTTTACGCCTGCTGCGATACCCGGCCTTTTTGCCGGCTGTCTGATATCCAATATGGTGACCACATCGGCAGGTATCTACGATGTGATATTCGGCAGCCTTGCGACGCTGACAGCAGCGTTCCTGACGAGCAGGATGCCTTCGAAATACCTTGCTCCGCTGCCTCCTGTCGTGATCAATGCCGTAGTCGTTGCAACAGTGCTCAATGTCACGATCAAAGCGCCCCTGCTCATCACGATGGGCTTTGTGGGCCTGGGTGAAATGATTGCCTGTTACGGGCTCGGATATCCGCTTATCCTTTTTCTTGAGAAGAGGGCAGGAAAGATATTTGACAGATGAAGCAACGGTATACCTCGGACATGCTGATACCGGCCCATAACTTTTGCTTGACACACCGGCAGCCATATACTATCATATACCTGTAACTTAATAAAAAATCTGGGGAGCTGGAGGAAATCCGGCTGAGAGGGAGCTGTACCGTTCCGACCCATTAAACCTGAGACGGATAATGCCGGCGGAGGGAGTATATCGAAGTCTTGAGTTTTGACTGATGAATGTTTACCCTCTGTCTGTTTCAGGCAGAGGGTTTTGTTATGGTGTATAAACGCCGCACTGTACAGGCCGGCGGGCAGTCAGGATCCGGATCCTCTTTCTGCATGATATCTGATAAAGACAGCAGGTTCAGACAGCATATGCTGACGACCGGTTCAGATCTATCAGCCTGTCTCAGCCAGGAAGATCACGTATGCAGGTTGTGCGCAGACCGGCATGCGTAGAGTTTTTTCCGATCCCCGGATCACGATCCAGGAAAATGCATATTGGGAGGTCAATGTGATGAGGCGAAATACGTGGATGTTGGTGGAAGCAGGCATGATGATCGCTTTGTCGGTCATTCTCAGCGAATTTGTCAAGTTGTTCGAAATGCCAATGGGAGGATCAGTTACATTGGGCGGGATGGTACCGCTGTTCGTGTTTGCCTTCAGATGGGGCGGAAAACAGGGTATGGTCGCAGGAGCGGTCTACGGGCTGCTGGATCTTGTAATTGGATTTTATTCGGCGCACCCTTTGTCACTCATACTTGATTACCCGCTTGCCTTTGCGATGACAGGACTTGCCGGGTTTTTCAAAAGGACTACTGCAGGCTATATCGGCGGCATATTTACCGGCGTTTTTGCCCGGTTCATCTGCCACGTCGCTTCAGGCGTCATATTCTATGCCAGCTATGCGCCGGAAGGGCAGTCACCGCTTATATATTCGATACTGTACAACGGTTCTTTCCTCGGACCGGAACTGGTCATCACTGTCCTTATCGCACTGGTAATACTTAAAGTCGTACGTCTGCCCGAACCCAAAGAGGCCTGAAGAATATGGACAAATAAGAAAACCACCTGCCGAAGGATCTTCAGCAGGTGGTTTTTTGGTGGTCGCTACTGGAATCGAACCAGTGACCCCCACGATGTCAACGTGGTACTCTAACCAGCTGAGCTAAGCGACCGTACATGGAATTGCTCTCAACTGAGAGCAACTCTATTTTAAGTCCTTTGATGCGTAATGTCAAGTACGTTGACGAAAAGAAACATGGAAATATTTATATGTTATACGCGTCTGGACGTTCCTGTCCATTTTCTGGGCCGGGATGAATGCCGATCCAATTGTGCAGGCATACTGTACAAGTAAACAGGCGGACCGTACATGCAATCGGATCGCATCTGCATCCGTAAACCCGGACGCTTTTACCAGAGTTCCATCCTCACTGTCTTGCACCTGGGACATCCGAACAAATAGGCCTCATCCAGGTTGCCTTCGTTATCCTTGCGGTGGAAAGTGTTTATCAGCTTGATGAATGGTTCTTCTCCGTCACTGATGAGCTTGGTTCCGTTGGATGATTCATCGGGCTCCTTGTATCTGTATCCGCATACTGCGCACTTCATGTCAGATCTCCTCCAATTCCCTTGATGATTCGAACGGTTAAGTGCATGTCCCACTCTATAATAATTACATATACTGATGATTTATTCAACAGCAAACGTTTGACT
>Ga0134092_1001068_pt1 | contig 25018 bp, 23 predicted proteins | sample 3_6taG_FD_94454 | JGI IMG/M metagenome (GOLD analysis project Ga0134092, IMG submission 94454) | Switchgrass degrading microbial communities from high solid loading bioreactors in New Hampshire, USA - 3_6_20_6_A3 metaG | ecosystem: Engineered > Bioreactor > Semi-continuous > Anaerobic >... | reverse complement strand
GCTACTTAATCACGTTCCCGGGGAAGTAGCAAAAACTGTTTTATGTCAAGTTAAGTACTGGATTGCTGCTCTTCCCCTATATATTCAGAGGTTGTTTAGTAATTTCTGCTACGAAAGTTGAGTAATTAATAATAGAGATACCGAGTATTTCATTTTTATAAGCCCTTTTGAGAATATTATGTTCCTTAAAAATCCGCGGGGTCCGCGTCTATTTTTTACAACTATACTGACTGTGGTACATTATCAGGCTTTAGGGGGGGGACATTAATAATTGAATGGTTTTCTTCTTGTCCAGATTTGAAAACTTTAACCCGAGCCTGATTTAGGTTTTTGGCGTCACTATAACGGGCCACGATCGCAGCGGCATATTTTATCAGTTCCTCAGAAAAATGACCATATCGAAGCAGACCCAGTGGACCAGGGCGGTCAGCTACTTTCAATAGTAAATCACTTGGCCAGGCTATATTTTCTAACCTTTTATTCTCAGATTGATTTCTGCCTACAACCAGGAGCACCTCTTCGTTTAAAGGAAAATGGCGCCCCAGCTTTAATATCTCCATTTCATTAGCACAGGCGTTAGGATTCTTATCTAGTAGTCTTTTTAAACGTCGGGCAAAGTTCTGTTCAGTTAGCAGACATCCGCCCGCCGGTGAGGGGTAGTCTCTTATGCCAAACTTTTCAGCTAATTCCATTTGCCTGCCCCTTCCCCGGCCACTAATATCCAGAAGCCTTTCTCTATCAATCCAACCGCGGATTTCTGGTTCGGTTGGCGGTAGAAGTTTAGCTGATAAAGGTCTTACTATAAACCCCCGGTAACCTGAAATTTTATCTACCGCATTAAGAGCAGACTTATTCTGACTCATGGGGCGTTGCCCTACTACTTCTCCGGTAATTAGAAAAGATGCATCTACCTGGCTCATATAATCACCAGCTTTTTTTAGCATAAAGCCATGGCAATCAATACAAGGATTTAAATTCTTGCCATAACCATAAGTTGGATTTTTTAATACTCCGGGAATATATTCTTCGCTTATATCCATAGTAATTAGTTCTATGCCTAGATCTTTAGCGGCTTGTATAGTTGCCGGATTAGCACCAAAAAAAGGAGTAACAAAGTTAATTCCCAATACCTCTATACCCATATTTTTAATAATTGTTACCGCCAGCTGGGAATCTAGACCACCAGAGAAAAGGCTTATAGCTTTCAATCCTGACACACCCCTTTACTAATAAAATCATCCTCATCCAATAACTTAATTCCATTCTCTTTTAATAAAGCTGCGGTAACGCCATCAGCTTTTCGGAGTTTTTTATTAAAACTTCCGTCATATATATAATCAATGCCACAAGAGGGACTGCGGCTTTTGAGAATTGCTATTTCTGCCTGTGCTGCTTTAGCAATCTTTAAGGTTTCATAGGCTCCCCTTATAAAATTATCTGTGACATCCGACCCTTCTTTAGTAATAACTCGACATTTCCCTGCTAGTACTTCCTGGCCTGAACCACCAATAATCTCTGCAGGTGTTCTGGGTGTAGGTAACCCTCCAAGTTGTTCGGGACAAACAGGGATAATTTCACCCAATTTTAATAAGTTTATAAAGTTTAATTTTAAATTATTCTTGCCATTATATTTGCAATTAACACCGCATAAACAAGCACTTATTAATTTAATCCCCATTATTAGCTCCTTATATTTCCAAATGAATCAATTCTGATCATGTTAAGAAAACCAATATTGTGTTAGCAAAGGTTTGGTACTTTACATATGATATGATACAAAACAATTACGGCGGAGACAAATAAATGAAAAATTTTATGATGGTTACTATTAAATCTGATCCGCAACTAGGAGAAAATTCGATTTTTATCAGTGCTGATCTATTTAATCATGCTGATTATAGCAATAACCGAGTGTTGCATTTACGCATTGGGAAAACTAACCATAAAGTAATAGTAAAGACAAGTAAATCGAGCCAGGAGAGTAACACTTTTTACTTTAACCCAGCCCTAATTAAAAAGTCCTTTCTAAAAGATGGTCATTTATATGGTGTCAAATTAACCAAGGATGCCATTCACATCGGCCCTGTGGTGGGTATATTAGCGCCAAGGATAGGTAGCAGATCTAGGCCTTACGGAGGTCAAACTCGTTTTTTTCAGGAACTCATGGCCAGTGCCCGGAAACTTGGTGAGATTTGTTTTGCCTTTTACTTCTCTGATATTGATTGGAAGAAAAGAGTTATCAATGGTTCTTATCATAGTAATAAGGGTTGGCAAAGAATGAAATTCCCTATCCCGGATGTTATTTATCCCAGAGGTAAATTTTGGTTGCCCAGCCAGGCTGAATACAGGCGCAGACTCAATAACCTAGGGGTTGCTATCTTAAACCCACCTATGGTAGGGAAATGGGATGCTTACCGCTTTTTAAAGAATAATCCAGAACTTCTCCCGTATTTACCTGAAACCAGATTAGTTAATAGTTTTCATCAGGTTGAAATCATGGCTAAAAAATATCGTTCCATTTATCTTAAACCAGTAAATGGTACTAAGGGCAAAAATATTATTCGCGTAAGTAAGAATAAAAATTCGCCTGGTTATTCTTACTACTACCAAAGTAATGGCACCTTATATAAAGGTAATGCTCCCGATTTTTATTATCTAAAAAAACGATTGCGCCCACTTATGGCTGGAAGAAGCTATCTGGTTCAACGGGAAATAAGTTTAATTAGATATGATGGGGGACTTGTAGATATTCGTGTTATGGCTCAGAAAGACAACCGCGGCAGGTGGGAGTTAACCGGTATGGCCTGCCGGGTCGGTAAGCGGGGAGCAATAACCAGCAATATCAGTAGTGGTGGCAGCGGAAAAAAAGTGGAAACAGTACTTAGAAAGGCCTTTTCAGATAATAAACAAATAAATCAAATTATGGAAACCGTAGCATTTGTAAGCCTTACTGCAGCTCAAACCTTAGAGTATAATTTGGGAAATTGCGGAGAAATGGGGATAGATATTGGTGTAGATAAATTGGGGCAGGTTTGGTTTATTGAAGCCAATCTGCGCCCTGCCCGGTATGTGTTTTCCATGATTGGTGAAAAAGAAACGCGCCTTAAATCAGTTGAGACTCCTCTTTTATATGCTAGGTATTTAGCAGGATTCCAAGGTTAAAAGGAGGGATAATAGTATTGAAAACAGCAGGAACAATCTCCATTACAAAGCAGCTCGTGGAAAAACTAGGGATAAAAGTTGAACCATATATAATAGTTCGGGTTGGGTGTATTTTGGTAAAAGCCAAACTGCAAATACATGATCGGGGAAGAGGTAGCTATACTCTATCACCGGATTTAATCAAAGCATTATATATCAAGAGAACCAAAGGATTGAAAATACGCTATCAACCTGAGGAAAAAATACTTCATTTAGGGCCAACTATTGGAATATTTGCTGCTTACATTCCCGGGACTAATCGGGAATTAGTAGATCCTCGAAGCCTTCAGGCAGAGTTAATTTACTTAAGTATTATAAGTAAATCTTTTCCCGGACAAATATATCTATTTACTCCCAATTGTATAAACTGGGCTAACAAAACTTGTAGAGGTTATGTATATCGGGCATTATCGCCAACCCGAGGACGCTGGGAATCTGCTATATATCCTCTGCCCGATGTTGTATATGATCGAATTCATAGCAGGTCGCTTGAGTCTCGCAACAATGTAAAATATGCCAAAAATAGGTTACTGCAGATGCCTTATTTGCATTATTTTAATCCTTATTATTTTAATAAATGGAGTGTGCATCAGACACTATTAAATAATCCCTTGCTGCATAAATATTTACCAGAAACGAGAGAATTAAATGAAAAAAATTTGGCGGATATGTTGCCAAAATACCGCACTTTATTTCTAAAACCAAGCAACGGAAGTCTGGGAAAAGGTATAATAAAAGTTGTAACAGACAAAGGTAAGCTTAAATACGTAGTTTATAGGGGTAAACGTATTAAAGGCCAGGCAGATGATATTTCCGATTTTATGAAAAAAACTAAAAAATATCGTGACGATAGAGCTTATATAGTACAGCAGGGTTTGGATTTAATCCGCTACCGTGGAGCATCTTTTGATCTGCGAATTATTTTCCAAAAAAACGGCCAGGGAGAATGGCAGATTAGTAAAAAGTTTTGCCGCCTTGCCCCGCGCGGCAGTAGTATCTCCAATCTTAGCAGTGGAGGGCGGGTTGAAAATAGCAGTAAAGTACTCAAACTATTATTTAAAACTGAAGAAGAAATAACTAAAAAGAATGAAGAAATTCTTTCTTTGTGTATTACAGTTGCCAATACTTTGGAACAAGAAAGTAAAGATATTTTTGGGGAGTTAGGTTTGGACATTGGCATTGAACGCACGGGAAGATTATATCTTATTGAAGTTAACTCCAAGCCTAGAAAAACTACGGAAAGTCAGGTTTCTGCTGTCATAGCGCGCAATACCTTCAAGCGGCCGTTGGCTTATGCATGTTACCTGGCTGGATTTAACACTAAATAGACTATTCTGAAGGAAATTGGCTTCTGATGAAGAATAGAAAAATAAAGGAATACAGGTAGGTTATCCTGTCCTAAATAAGGGGAATGATAATATTAAATAGGAGGACTGGAATTAATGACAATTGGTCTGCTGACCGGCGGTGGTGACTGCCCCGGTCTAAATGCGGTTATACGAGCAGTTACCAAAACAGCTATAATAAAGTATGGAATTGAAGTCATCGGTTTTATCGACGGCTTTAAAGGATTAGTGGAAAATAACTACATTCAACTCGACTTGCGGAAGGTTTCAGGAATAGGGCATACAGGTGGTACTATTTTGGGAACTACCAACCGTGATAACCCTTTTAATTTCATTACCATTACTGGTGGTAAACAACAGGCTAGCGACCAATCAGATCTTGCTATAAGAAATATGAAAAATCTTGGTTTAGATGGCTTAATAGTTATAGGAGGAGATGGTAGCTTAAATATTGCTTATAAGTTTTTTCAAAAGGGAGTTAATATAGTTGGAGTGCCTAAAACCATAGATAATGATTTGTCAGCAACTGATGTTACCTTTGGATTCAATACTGCCGTAAATACGGCATCAGAAGCATTGGACAAACTTCATACTACTGCTGAATCCCATCACCGGGTAATGATCTTAGAAGTTATGGGAAGATATGCTGGATGGATTGCTTTACACGCAGGTATATCAGGTGGTGCAGATGTTATCTTAATACCTGAAATTCCTTATAAAATCGACGCCATCATAAACAAGATAGCCCAGCGTTTTCGGCAAGGGAAAAAGTTCAGTATTATTGTAGTAGCCGAAGGAGCACATCCCGAAGGTGGAGAAATGGTTGTTCAAAGTTTTGTGCCAACTAGTCATGATCCTGTACGTTTGGGTGGGATCGGACATAAAGTTGCCCAAGAAATAGAGGAAAATTTTAATCATATTGAAACCAGGGTCACGGTATTAGGACATTTACAAAGAGGCGGGGGCCCTATACCATATGACCGCATTCTAGCTACACGTTATGGGGTAGCTGCTGTTGAAGCATTTATGGAGCGGAAATTTGGCTCTATGGTTAGCCTGCAGGGTAATGACATAGTAACGGTAGATTTACAAGAAGCGATAAAAGAAATTAGGTTAGTTCCCCAGGATGGTCCATTAGTACAGGCTGCCCGGTCAATAGGTATAAGTTTTGGAGATAAATAATAGATAAATAGATGTTGTAGGAAGGAGCCTTTATAGTGGTAGAAAAAGTCGCAATTCTTGGAGCTGGCTTAATGGGAGCCAGAATAGCCCAGGTAACAGCCCAAGGAGGATATCATGTTATTCTTCGTGATCTGCAAATGGGACTGGTACAGGAAGGTTTACGAACTATTGAAAAAAATTTGGACCAAATGGTATTGCAAGGACAGATTAGCTGCGACAATAAAGCGGAGATATTAAAGAAAATTTCTGGTACCACTGATTTATCTGAAGTACGAATAGCTGATTTAGTTATAGAAGCAGTGGTAGAGAACATGGCCATTAAAAAGCAAATTTTTGCTGAACTCGATAATTTATGCCCTCCACATACAATATTGGCAACAAACACTTCGTCCTTATCTATTTCTGAAATAGCTGCTGCAACCAAAAGACAGGGTAAAATTTTAGGAATCCACTTTTTTAATCCTGTCGTAAATAATCGGTTGGTTGAATTGGTCAGAGGCTTAGAAACATCAGATGATACCGTGGAAATGGCAGTGGAATTCGTTAAAACTATAGGTAAGGATTATGTAATAGTTAATAGGGAAAGTCCTGGTTTTATTGTAAACCGAATCTTAATGTCTTATATTAATGAAGCTATTTTTTTATATTGCGAAGGCGCAGCCAGTCCAGAGGTAATAGACCAAGCTTTAAAACTACGTCTCGGTTTAAACCAAGGACCTCTGGAACTAGCGGACAATATTGGATTAGATATAATTTATAATACTTTAGATTCCTTTTATAATGAATACAAAGATCCCAAATATCGTGTTCATCCTTTTTTTGCTACCATGATTAAAGCAGGTTATTATGGGAAAAAGAGTGGCAAAGGCTTTTATATATATTAAGTTAAAAATACACATTTAAGGGTGATGGGAATGGTAAATAAGTCAAAAGGAATTGGCTTCGGTATTTTACTGGGGGCACTAGTTTTTGGCTTTTCTTTTTGGGGAATCAGCTTTTCATTGGGGCCTGAAGATGCTACTTTAAAGTTGTTTCTATATATTCCGGCTTATTTCTTCCTATTTATATATATAGTTTTATTACTTGGTGCTATTAACCTTAATTATTACATTAAAAATGATGGTCTGGAGATTAATTGGGGGATACGCAAAATACATATTAATTGGAATGAAATAGAAAAAGTATTAAAAATTGAAGGACGAAGTAATCTATATTCACTTTTGGGGGCCAGTTGGCCTGGTTATATGATAGGACTTTATGGAGTAAAAGGATTAGGAACAGCAAGAATGTATGCAACCAATCCCTGGGAGGGATTTCTTTATGTAAAAAGCAGTAAAGGATTTTTCGGTATTACCCCAGAAAAGGAGGAAATGACAAAGTTATTACAAACAATTAAAGAAAAAACAAAACAACCAGTAGAAGTAGTAAATATGGATAATATGGATCCCGAGATAAAAGGAAGTAGTATTAAGGATGATAATTTTTATCAATTACTTTTTCGTTTAAATCTAATTTTTTTAGGTGCCTTTGGAGCATATCTGGCCATATTTTTTCCTGGTTCTGGTGCCCCTAATTTTACTATATTACTATTAGTTTTAGCAGTTGCACTATTTTTCTTTAATATAGGGAATGCGGGTAGGCTGTTTCAATTTAGCAAAACAGGCGCATATGCATTACAGATCATAAGTATAGGAGTTACCGGATTATTTATCATACTGGCTTTATCAGAAATAACCTTAAAATGATTATAATAAGTTTACCATATCATATATTATGTAAACTAATTTTGATTAACAAAAACAACGCATAGTGAAGGGACAGGATATAAAGATGCAACTAGGGATAATTGGTTTACCTATGGTAGGTAAAACCACTGTATTTGAACTTCTTACCGAAAGCAGCGATAAAAGCCATAATGCTGCTAAGGCTAATATGGGAATGGCTCGTATACCAGACATTCGAATTGATTTCCTTTCTAATATGTATAAACCCAAAAAAACCACCTATGCTCAGCTTGAGGTAGTAGATATTCCAGGTCTAGTCCCTGGTGCCGAAAAAGCAGCAGGCGTTTTTTTGGATGCGGTACGCCGGGCAGATGCACTCTTACACGTAGTCAGGGTTTTTAAAAATGAAGCTCTAGCATTAAACGATGAGATCGATCCTGTTAAAGACATAGAAACCATAAACTATGAACTTTTATTAGCTGATCTTGATTTAATTGAGAAAAGAATAGATAAAATTAATTCTCACAAAAAAAGGAACAATTTTCTTATGGAGCTGGAGCTTTTGCAACGGTTGCAAGAAGCATTAGAAAACGAGATTCCTTTGTCAGCTGTTGATTTAAATGATGATGAGCAACAAATCTTGAATTCTTATCAATTCTTAACAGATAAACCAATACTAATATGCTTAAATATTTCTGAAGATGACCTAATTAATAAACAATATGAAAAAAAAGAGGAAATATTTAAGTATGCTCGTGAACATAGCCTGCCATTAGTAGAGATATCTGCTGGTATTGAAAGAGAATTGTTAGAATTAGAAGGCGAAGAAAAGCAAGCCTTTATGCAGGAATTAGGCATTGATGAATCAGGTATCGTAAAAATATGTCAAAGCATGTATGAACGTCTGGGCTTAATATCCTTTTTCACGGTTGGAGAGGATGAGGTGAAAGCCTGGACCATAGAGAAAGGGACGATAGCACGCAAAGCAGCAGGCAAGATACATTCCGACATAGAACGGGGTTTTATTCGGGCGGAAGTAGTCGAATACGAAGATTTGAAGAACCTGGGGAGCATGACTGCAGTAAAAGAAAAAGGATTATTCCGTTTAGAAGGTAAAGAATATGTAGTCAAAGATGGTGATATAATCCATTTTCGCTTTAATGTTTAATGTCGTTTATTACCACTTTATTCAAGTTAGCATAATATAATTATAACTTTATTGCAGTTGAATCAATTAAAAATATACCAAAAACTGACCATAGGTCAGTTTTTTTGTTTGTACTATGAAGAAAACCATGACACTCACTGTTAGCATTAGTCATATTATGGATTATATAAACTCAAAAGGGGTGGTCAGGCTGAAGGATTTTCAGGAGCCAGCAGGCAATTTGGACACTACTACTAACATGCCCAGTCAGCATGAAAAGAAAAAAGCCCCTCTCGTAACTGTGGGAGTATTAACAACAGCAAATAAAAGAGGACTACCGGGTGGTGAAGGTATACGAATATTTAAAGAAATGGTAGCATACGGAAATAAATATAACGTTGCAGTATTTTTCTTTTTTCCCCGGGATGTAAATTGGAAAAGAAAAAAAATAGCTGGACTTATCTGGAATGGGAAAATATGGAGAAAGAAAATATTGCCCTTTCCAGATATTGTTTATAACCGTATTCGTTTCAGAAACATTGAGTCACAAGAGCATGTAAAACGCTTACTTAGACAATTCGAAAAAGAGCCGTCAATCCACCTATTTAACTCACGCTTTCTCAATAAATGGGAAGTTTATAAAGCACTTATGGAGAATGATGATACAGCCTACTGGCTGCCGGAAACAGTTCCCTTAAGCAGACAATCTCTGGCAGCCATGCTCAGGAAGTATCCGGAAGTGTTTTTAAAATGTAGTTATGGCAGCCTGGGTAAAGGAATTATTAAGATCAATCGGCTTAATAAAGGGCAATATGTTTATGCTGTAGCCAATAAAGGAGCAGTGGTTTGGAAAAAGTCAAACTCAATTGATGCCCTCTACCGTCAATTGTATGTTCTAACCAGGAACGCATATCTGGTGCAAAGGGGTATAGATCTGGCTTGTTATAAAGGAAGAGTTTTTGACCTTAGAACCCAGTACCAAAAAAATGGAAGGGGTGAATGGGTTCTGACGGGAGTAGCGGTAAGAGTAGCCGGCAAGAATCGTTTTGTCACCCACATTCCTAATGGAGGTTTTGCAGCTTCCTTCGAAAAAGTTATGAATGAAGCCTTTCCTGGTGACAGCAAAGTAATTAATAAGATTTATGAACAATTAGAACAGATTAGAAAGCTGCCACCTGTTTTAGAGGAGAAACTGAATCTATCACTAGCTGTTTTATCTATGGATATCGGAGTAGATAAAACTGGTCGCATTTGGGTTATAGAGGTAAACTCAAAGCCAGCAAAATTTGATGAAATTGAAATACGTAATACTCACTGGCAGTATCTCATGGAATATTTTATATACCTAGCCCAAAAAACCAACTAAGGAAGGTATTTCAGATGAATATTCAACTAATTTACCAGTATAACGCAAGTGCTGAAAAAATATATTCCTATTTAGAAAAAGCATATGGCCGCGTAAAAGCTGAGGACATTACTATTGGTGGTTTACCACATATGGTCATAAAGATAGCAGACCCAGAATTCCAGGGTAAACGTAACATTAATACTTATAAAGCGATAAATAATTGTTTAAATGAAGAAATAATAGCACCCATGCTTAAAGTTAACAATATTGGTTATATCGGTGATGAGGAAGGAATCATTAGAAGCTATGAGGTAGTAATTTCTGATTTGGATATTTTATCAATCCGTGTGGTTTACCACGGGCGTGGTAACAACAAACCTAAATATGTAAGACAAGGAGATAATCCCAAGGTATCAGAAATTGCCAGACGGGTGTTCCTTATCATGGGTTTGGATATAGCTATGGTACGAATAGCTTATACAACTCGCCGTCGCTTAAAGGTAATCTCTATTAATCCTTCCCCTATATTACGTGAACGGGACCTAAACCGGGTGCTGGAAAAAATAGATGAAATATACATGTTAGATAAAGTTTTACCTACGAAGGAAATTAAGCTGGGCGCCGACCCTGAGTTTATTATATTTAATTCTAAAACTAACCGCTTAATATCAGCATCAAGGTTTTTTCCCCGGGAAGGCATGGTGGGTTGTGATAATATCCGTATGCAAAACCGGCAACAACGCCCTATAGCAGAAATAAGGCCACGCCCCAGCACATGTCCCTTAAAGCTTAGTAATAATATTAGACAGGCATTGGATACAGCCAGCAGAATGGCACCTTATCATAATGTGAAATGGTTGGCTGGTAGTCAACCAGGTGGGGCTTATTCAATAGGTGGTCACATTCATTTTAGTAATATTAAGGTAAATGCGGGTATTATCCGAGCTTTGGATAATTATTTAGCGATACCGCTTCATTTAATAGAAGAACCAACTTCTGCAGTTAGACGAAGGAAAAGATATGGTTTTCTGGGAGACTTTCGAGTGAAGGATCATGGCGGTTTTGAATACCGTACACCAGCAAGTTGGCTTATATCCCAGCAAATAACTACAGCAGTATTATGTTTGGCTAAAATAATTATCAGTAACTATCACATGCTGTCCAAAAACTTTCTCAACTCAGTTGAATCACAGCGAGCTTTTTACACTGGCGATCAGGATCATTTTCGTCCTTTATTCCCGGAATTATGGGAAGATATAGAAAAAACAGATATGTATAAGGAATATAAAGAAGAACTACAAATAATTCCTGATATGATTTCAAGCCATACTATTTGGGCGGAAAAAAGTGATTTTCGCAAAGCCTGGAAGTTAAAGCCGACTCCCCGGCGCCAACTTAAGAGCGAAATTGATAGGAGTCTCCAGCGTGCTAGTATCGTACCAACTGTTCCAACTCCACGTCCACCAGTTTCTACCCGGATTAGAAGCAGTAACAGAAGAAATATTAGAACTAGAACGAGCAGCTCAGTTAGGAGCGAATCATTAGGAAGTTATAACCGGATTTCAACTAACCTGGCAAGAGGTAACAGTTCTCGGGGAAGAATTATTACCTCTGCTCAGGTAAGAAGAGCACATGTAGTACGTAATTAAATCATATTTAGTTTATCTAGAAAAACCTTGGCTGCTTTCAGTTGATAATCAACACGGGTCGAAAGGCTTTGCTTGGAACAAGTCTCAAAAATAAAGCTTTTTGTTCCCAAGAATTGAGCTGAAGCTCGTGCCAGACTGCCTTTGGCCGGATATCGCAGAATGGTAAACTCTCTGTAATTACTGCTGATTACACTATTTAAATTATTCCTTATGGCTTGCATTTTGCCAAGGATATTACCATTGGGATAATAAATAATGGTTTGTCCTACTGAACTGTTTGATTTGTTCTTATAGTAATCATAGCCTTCATGCATGTCCATAACATAGCCAACATTATATTTTTTAAGTGCTGACCATATTGCTTTAGCTAAGGTTCCATCAGGTGATTCAGACTTACTCCGGGGAAAATCACGGTTCAAGTCCCCATGGCCTTTATAGTATCTCCTACCTTTTTCAATAGCTCGTTTATTAGCCTTAGGTATTACTAGCAAAGTACCTCTTTTAATTTGGGTATTTACCATTTTGCCGGCTGCGACATATCCGGCTTTTTCATTTCCATGAACTCCACCAACTATCATAACAACTGGCCCTGGTTTCCCACTTTTGATAATGTACATGTCGGTTGCATAAACCGTACCCTGGGCTAAAACTACTTTCTGCGTGGTACTTGCTTCGGCAGCTGGTGTTGCTACAAGGACTGCTGATACTACAAAAACCAGCAGAAAAAAACCTGCGAACAATCGAAAAAATCGGGTGCTTACTGTTTTCATTTTAATCCTTCCTTTCCTAAAAATTTCTTTTCTAACAGAAAAGTAAGCACCACCAATTTTCTACAAAATCTAACAGTATCCTCCTAAAATCTCCTGGTAAATATTATCACTTACATTTAATGGATATTGAAATCGGGATTTAAGCTGAGCTTAAAACCGAAATATCCCTACTTTAAAACAGTTAATAAAATGGCCATAAGTCGGACTAAAAAATAATACCATTATAGGATAAAGTAGGATGAAACAACAAATAAATTGTCATTTACGACAATTTTCACGCTTTTGACTTGAATTTATTTCAATAACTGATAATATTATAATATAATAGTAATGGGTAAAAATGTGAAACAATTAACATTCGCCATAGCTGCAGGGAGGTTAAATAAATGAATATAGAACAGTTCAAAATATTTAAAACCATTGCAGAAGTAAAAAGTTTTACCAAAGCTGCTAAGAAACTTAACTTTACTCAACCTGCAATTAGTACTCAAATTAAGATTCTAGAACAAAACTACGGAATTGCATTATTTGAACGCCATAATCATGGAGTTAAATTAACTAAAGCAGGCCAAAAGTTCTATGAATATGGGGAGCGCATTTTGGCTTTATATGGTGAAATGGAAAAAGAGATTGCTATCGTGAAAGGTAATACCAAAGAGATTATTAATATAGCTGCTTGTGAAACAGCGGGGAATTATATATTACCATCAATTATTATAAATTATAAAGAGATTTATCCCCAGACCTGCCTAAGGCTTGAGGTTTGTTCCTCGGAAGACATTTTAACTAAAATTAAACAAAAACAGCTTGACTTTGGTATAGTAGATATAGATTTGGATGAAAGGTTTAAGAGCTACAATTCAGTTGATATCTGTACTGAAAATATTGTGCTTATTGTTCCACGCCTTAATATATGGCAAAAGAAAAAAACTATAACTGTAAAAGAACTATTGTCTGAACCATTTATAGCTTTGTACGACCCCTCTACCAGGAATGAAATAGAAAATAATTTATCCAAACTAGGCTATTCATTTAGTGATTTAAATCTGATTACTGAATTCAATAACTATGAAGCTATAAAACAGGCAGTAATTAATAGTAAAGGAGTTGCCCTGGTACCAGAATCAGTAGTTCAAAGAGAATTAAAAGAGGGTATCCTCCTTAGTGTTAAAATAAAAGACCTAAATCTTTATCGAAAGATTAAGCTAATCTGGCATAATAACGAACTTCTAACTCATGCAAAACGAGAATTTATTGATTTTATGTGTGATAAAGATAATTACAGCAATCTACAATTAAACGATTCTCAAAGAAATATTAGTTAAACAACCAAAAACCGTTTCTACGGTTTTTGGTTGTTATTTTTTAACTTCCGATAATGAACATTATGTAAACTAGCATATGGATAAAGGGAAAATATCGAGGTTGATGTTGGTACCCCCTCTTTTCGTACCCTCTCTTTTCTATGTGTGGAGAAAGTATTTTGTTTATGGAAAATGATCTTTAATTATGAATGTTAATCAATGCTTGATATGTATGGGCTTGGTATGGGCTTGGTTTGATTATTTATATTAGCTCGGTATCATTGATAATGAATGGTATCATTGATAATGAATCTTAATCTCTGGCTTAATTTGAATTATTTATATATTCCAAATAAAAAATAAATCAGTATCAGATGCTAAGACGAATGTGCTGCATTATCAGGTTTAATTAATGCCTGCGATATAAACTCTATGATAAGCCTTATAGAGGCCGTAAATAGCCAATAATTAGGAGCAAATATAGCGATTATGTATTTAAGTTGCAAGTAACATTATATAATTATGTGCCTTATTACTTATTTGTGAAATGTTTCTCTTAAATATAAAATAGTCGAATTCTCTGTTTGTATTTTGATTATCTGTTAATCAATGACAAAGTAATATAAATTCTTTATTTTATAGCGGCTTCGAAAGACCTAGAAAGGCATTTGGAGTTAATTATCCAAAAGCTTCATTAATATTGCTATTACTTCGTTTGTCATCAGCTTCCTTGTGCTTATTTTTATGGCAAAGAAAAATAAAATTTCATCTTACCTTTACTGGATTAATGGAGTTTTAATAGCCATAATGATATCCCATTTAATAATGTTTTCTTATCTTTTAGCCATAACCTTTCTTTAAGACTCCGACACATTTACTAATTAATCTGGAATCTTGACCTTACTTAGCGATAATTAACCCACTTCCCCTTTCCTTTCACTTCAGATGGCTGTTCACCACCCAAAATGGCCATAATGCCGCAAAACGGTAGAAATGCATTTTACTGTATTGTAATATGTTTTTAGTTGAAGTGTACTGCCCCCCCCATTTTGTCAACACGATTAGGCAACATTTTGTAGAATGCTCTGCTGGTAATATTCAGCCGGGGTTAAATATCCCAGAGCTGAATGGATACGTTGTTGTTATAGAAATCTATGTAAGCCTCTATTGAGGTAATTGCTCCACATCTGCTTCTTCTCTTTGAATTTTGCCGATATAAATTGAGCCCCCGATAATGATTTGATCATAGTAGCGAGAATTGGCTGCTTCTTCTCTTTGAGATTGTATAAGTCTACGTTACCGTTTAATTTTCCCCGCAGCATCTGTGCGCAATTTTCCGTACATCCATGCTTGGTCGCATAAACAATAAGGGTATTCATGGCAAGTTCTCCTCTCTCTTTACAAAGTTTTTAGATCAAGATTATACAGAAGGGTTGATGAGCAGTTTCATAATGTAAGAAAAGAAGAATCCTAAACTAATCAGGGTTAAGCTGCCGAATATTCCTAGCATTCCTAAATTGAGAGGATTGCGGCCGTAAAAAGCCTGAAACAGCTCACCGAAACCGACTGATAAACAAATGGTTAACGCCTTTAAAAGCCCCACCCCACCAAGAACATACCTAACGGACCTGTTCTGTAAGAGTTTTAACGCAGTGATGGCCAAGGCTGGAAAGACGATCCCAAAGTCAAGTATAAATACTCCATAAGTCTCTCCTGGCAAATAGTTGGCAATATCCGCAGACATCTTCATCCACCAAACAGGGATTAAAACAAGAAGAATCATTAACCGGAGGGTATAGCACAATAATCAATAAACCCCTTGTAATCGGCAGAAAAAATTAGCTATTTACCAACACTCCCAGGGGTGCCAAAAGTAGTGCCATTATATACAGCATTACTTTTTTCTTCCCCGTAATAAAAGGAATATCCCCATTATGGTCGAAAATGCCATTCCGAAAAGCCAGCTCGGCAGCAATAACTGTGTCAAAGCCTAGATCTTTGGCTAATATTAAATCAACTCATTAGACTGCGCCCGGCATGGGCGCAGTCTAATGAGTGAAAGTCCCTAATAAATACGTGGGAAGTGGTCAACAGGAATATAAATGTAATTATGTTATACTATGGTATGTTTAGAGTGGTATTAACAACAAAATTGTCGTAATAAGGATATTTTACTTTAAATCGTATCAAGTATATGGGAAAATAAACCTATACCATTCTATGGAGGTGGATTTCTTTGAAAAGTCTGAAGCGTATAGCGTCGATTTGTTCAGGAATGTTGTTGGTCTTTTTTCTCCTTTTATCACTAGCTGGTCCCACATATGCTGCAGGTCCGGAAGACCCTATCAAGGTTTGTCTTGATGGGACTGCCCTGGTGACAGATGTAGATCCGGTGCTGCAAGAAGGTCGTACCCTTGTGCCTTTCCGCGCCATCGGGGAAGCCTTGATGGCCAAAGTAGACTGGGATGAGTCTGCCAGAATGGTTACTTTGACTTTGGGAGACAAAACTGTTCAATTGGTCATCGGGGACAAAACAGCTTATGTGAACGGGGAGGCCAAAACTTTAGATGTGCCCGCAATGCTGGTGGAGAACCGGACCATGGTTCCCTTGCGGTTTATCAGCGAGTCTTTAGGGGCGTCCGTGCAATGGTCTGGAGAATTAAGGCGGATAGATATTTACACGAACCCTGTGCCTTCCGCCCAACAGTCTCTCAGTCAGGTAATGGTACATATAAGCATGGATTATCTGGATGATTGGGGACAGGTGCTCCCTGATATGCAACACGCCATTGGCCTGGATGATCCCTACAACTACTACCTGAAACTATTGGCTCAACCAGATATTGCTAGTAATGCCGTAGGGATTGTGTATGATTATGTGGGGATGCGCGTAGTAGACGGTCCTGTGGAGAAAGATGGCATTACCTGGTGGAAATTAGAGGGGCATGGAAAAAGCGGCTGGGCGGACGAGAGGTGCCTTACCGAATTTGAAGGAGAGTGGGACCCCAAGGTTGAAAGCGCTATTGCCTGGGCCATTGAAAATATCGGAAGAACGGACTATGACTACAGATGCTTGGCTTTTGTCCAGGATGCATACAGGAATGGAGGGTTAACCTTCGGGAAGACTGCCAATACTGCCAAAAACGCGGCGACAATATTCAATGCCGAGGCAAATAAAGATAAAGTTGTTCCCCGGGGTGCTGCCGTATTTTATGACTGGGAAGGAACCGTTGGGGGGATTACTCAAAACTGGGGCCATGTAGGAATAGCCCTGCAAACCGGGAAACACGATGAAATAGATATCATTAATGCTATGAACGGGGTGAACATTGATTCTGGAGGGTATTTTGCCTACTACACTGACATGAACTATATCGGCTGGGCTTGGATCTTTAATAAAAATTAAAAATGGCTTGAATTGTGCCATTTACTGGGGGTATTAGTATGACATAACACGCAGAGACAGGACTTTGAAAATCCAATCTGTCTCTGCGGTCCCCCATTTTAACAAATGTTAGCTGGTTGTGGTCAATTCAAGCGGCAATTTCCCAGTGGTTATCAAGAGCATGGGAAAATATCTTGTTTGCTGTTATCCGAGCTACAATCACAGTCGGTCCCACAGCAACAAACTGCTCCGTTTTTTATTCGAAAGATAACTGCATAGTTATTCTCCTTAATGAATTCTTAGATGCATTAGAGATTAAAAGACATCACTTTGTGAGCACTTTAAAAGCTTATTGCTCTTTTATTACTTATAAATATAGACCAATCATTATAGATCGAGCGCAGTTCATCATTAAGATAGGAAAGGGCTTTTTCTTTGAGCTCTTCAGGAACTCCGTAGTAGGCTTCTGCTATAGAGCCTGTGATAGCAGCTAGAGTGTCACTATCACCACCTATTGAAATCGCATTACGAATTGCATCTTCAAAAGAAGTTGACTCTAAAAATGCTTCAATTGCTTGGGGAACCGTATCTTGGCAGGTCTCACTAAACTGGTATGAATCCCTAATATCATCAAGTGTAAAATCCAAATAATAGTAATTGCGCTCAATTCTTTCCCGGATTTCGCCTTTGGTAAATCCACTACGCGCCATATAAATTGATACCACAGTAGCTTCAGCGCCCTTTATGCCTTCTTCATGATTATGGGTTACCCTAGTTACGACTTTAGAAAGCCTGCAGGCTTCGCTTTCTGTCCTTGCTACAAAACCTACCGGACTTATCCGCATAGCTGCGCCATTTCCAAAGCTGTTGTAAGGTTGAGGATCATCACTAAAAACCCATTTTGCAAACATCCTCCCGTAACCACAATCAGGATATTCTCGCCCAATTTCCTGCATATATTTAATAGTCATTTTTTCAATTAGCAAATAATAGTCGCTATAAAAATCATATCCACCAATTGAAGGTTTGCATATTTTCTCTGTTTCTATAATGGCTTTGGCAACTGCAAGAGTCATGATACTATCATCTGTCACCTGGCAATCTTTCGTAAATAGTTCGAAGTCTTTATCTCTATAATTATTAAATTCAAATCGAGAACCAATTATATCCCCAATAATTGCACCAATCATTCAGTTTTCCTCCTTTTACCCATTAGACTGCACCCATGCCGGGCGCAATTATAAAAGCCAGCCAAGACGCTAGCTCTTGAACCAGTTACCACATACCTATGACCCTATATATTTTTAGATATGTCGCCTATTTGCTTGAGTTGGATTGTTTTCCTTGATATGCCTTTCTTCAAAGGCTACGCCGTTTGACTCCAGCCACTTCTTAGCCTTCTGGCAGCTAGTGCATTTAGGGTAACATCTCAAATATCATAATGTGCCTCCATTCTCTATTGTATTACAATATAATACCACAAACGTGTTCCCCTACTGTCATTTTTTATTTTGCCCGGTGAGAATGGGCTAATATCCGGGTACGGAAACGGAAAACTCGGACCAAATGACGCAACCACCTGGCAACAGGCCATGGCCATGATTGCCAGAGCCGTGCAGGTTACCAAGCTAGAGGCCAAACTTACCAAAACTGATATCGGCAAAGCCGCAGACTATGCCAACCCCTGCCCGCCTGCGTGAAAACCGGCCTGATATCTGGGCGTAACCAATACACTTGCACCCCAGGACAACATAAGCTGTGCCGAAGTTGCCCTAATTGTGCAGAGATTGCTGTAAAATCCAACCTGATTTAAGCACTCACGTCGGTTGAGGGTGCTTCCGACTAGGTTGAGCTCAGCAACCAAGTCGGAGTATTGAATTTTAAGTTTATTCAACCAACAACCCGGCTAACAATACCCTTAGTCCATATAGGAATTGCTGCTCAAAATCCAAGTTAAACTCATATTGCTCGCCCCAAATCAACCCCAATCGCTTAGCTTCTTCCGGAGAAATTTGCCTCATACGGATTTCATCAGCTACAAATGAAAGAATATAATTATTTAACAGATTTCCAGCAGTTATACAATACTTATCAGACACTCCGTATTTAGTTAGTGCGGATAAAACGAATTTAATAGTTTCTATTCTGCGGGGTGTAGTTGGGATCGACTGGGCATATATATCTACGGCATCCCTAGTTTTTAATAATACTCTTCTAAACTCTAAAGCCACGGCTATTAACGCTTCTTTAGGATTATCTATTTTTTCCGGCAAAGATATCTCCTGGGTAATGTATTCTGCAATTAAATTGTATAAGTCCTGTTTATTCTTGATATGCCAGTACAAGGATGCCGCCTTTATATTCAACTCTCTGGCAAGTAATCGCATGGATAGTTTTCCTATTACTTCACGGTTTAATATATCAAGTGATGCTTTTATAATTGCTGTTTTGGTAATAGCAGGGACGGTAATGTATGCTAAATAACGGGGGTGTAATTATGGCTAGAAAATACTCAGATCAGTTTAAGTTATCAGTAATTAAGGATTACTATAGCAGTTCTCTTGGTGTTAGGGCAATCGCTGCTAAATACGGTTTGCCATCTAAAAACTACATAGGAAAATTGGGAAAAGCAGCTTAAGAAAAAGGGGTTACTGCTGCCTGATGCAACTAAACCTAACAAGACTGCTGGCCGAACCAAAGAAAAGATCCTACGGGAAGATAGCCGAACCCCTAGAGAAAAACAATATGAAGAAGAAATCCAAGCCTTAAAAGCTAAAGTCGCATATTACGAGAGCCTAGAAAGCCTGCAACCATTTATAAAAAAAACAGATAATCCGGGAAATGAAGTATAAAGCTATACTGTTGCTAGAATTTGAATACCCAGTTTGGCTTTTGTGTGAGGTAGCCGGGGTTAGTAGAGCAGCTTTCTACAGGTATAAGAACTCCCCCAAAAAAAAGCCTGATAAAATTGAAAAGTTAGTCATTGATATATTCAATAAGTCAAACAAAAGAGCTGGTTATAGAACAATCAAATATATCTTAAAAAACAAGTACAATCTTACTGTTAATCATAAAAAAATACAGCGGATTATGCGGGAAAACGGTCTCTATTCGATTGTACGAAAGAAATTCGGGAAATCCCAGAAGCAGTTAATGGTTAAAGAAAATCTATTGTGCAGGGATTTCACATCCACCGAACCGGGCAAAAAATTCGTGACAGATATTACTTATATACCAACACCACGGAAGATGGTTTACCTTTGTGCAGTACTAGACCTATTTAACAATGAACCTGTAGCCTGGAATATAAGTGATACTCAAGATAAGTATCTAACCATAGATACCATTAAACAATTAGCCACCAAGTTTGACCTAGAAGATAGCATCATTCATAGCGATCAAGGGGTTCATTACACAAGCAAAGACTATGTAGCCTTGCTAGAAGAGCTAAAAGTCAACCAGAGCATGTCAAGAAAGGGCAACTGCTGGGATAATGCACCGGCTGAAAGCTTTTTTAGCCACTATAAATGTGAAACTATCTATCTGATGAAAAATAAGATAAAGGATTTTAATGATGTAAAGCAAATAACAGAAGAATACATGGACTATTATATAAATGAAAGACCGCAGAAATCCCTTGGGGGACTGTCCCCTAAAAGCTACAAACAACAAAAATTGATAGCTTAAAAAAGTGGGGATTTTAACCGTCCCCAAAGTGTATACCCCGAAGGGGTCACTCCAAACCGTCCCCTTGTCTTTCTCAGTGCAGGCTTTACTGATTCGGCAAATGCTGATATTATCGAATAGATCAAGGAATATTTGCTTTCATGCGGTGTGGGATAATGAATTTTGAAAAAATAGCTGCTTGTTTTGGAATAATGATGGTTATTTATTCTGCGTACAGACATGAAGTATAAAAATATAACCCATGCCAAATTCATAGAGCGCCGGAATCGCTTTGTAGCGTATGTCGAGCTTGATGGCAAGGTTGAAACAGTGCATGTAAAGAACACCGGGCGCTGCAAAGAACTGCTTTTACCCGGCAGCCATGTTATACTTGCGAAAACAGATAATCCCGCTAGGAAAACGCAGTACGATTTGGTAGCCGTGTACAAGGACGGACTTGGCTGGGTCAACATTGACAGTCAGGCACCCAATCAGGTAGTGAAAGAATGGCTGAATAGTTCACCAGTGCTATTTGATAACATTACCTTGCTAAAACCAGAATATTCTTATGGAAAGCTTCGCTTGGATTTTTATCTGGAGTGTGCCTCCCGAAAGATTTTAATTGAGGTTAAGGGATGCACTCTGGAAATAGATGGCATCGGATATTTTCCCGATGCACCGACCGAGCGCGGGGTCAAACATTTGTACGAGCTTGCTGAAGCGGCAGGAAAAGGATATGAGTGCTATATCGCATTTGTCATTGCTATGCCTGGTGTCCGGAAAGTACTGCCCAATGTAAAAACACACCCGGAGTTTGGTACAGCTTTGGCAGCAGCCAAGGAAGCAGGTGTTAAGGTGCTTTATCTTCCCTGTTATGTTTTGCCGGATGAACTGAATATCGTGGACATAGTGATAGGCCATTGATTTTTTTGTGTTTTAAATAAATAGTTTGATGATCGCTATGGCCGGACTACTGATGAAAAATTCAAAAACCATTGACATGTTTGGGGGAGGTTTGGATTTGAAACTTATTTCATGGAATATTGATTCTTTAAATTCAGCATTAACAGGTGCTTCGGCACGAGCCGTATTAAGTCGTAAAGTAATAGATTCCATTTTTGAAAAAAATCCAGAAGTTATTGCCTTACAAGAAACAAAGCTGCCAAGCGGTGGACCTACTAAAAAGCAATTAGAAATATTAAATGATATGTTTCCCGGGTATAGAATTGTCTGGAATTGCTCAGTAGAACCTGCACGCAAGGGTTATGCAGGCACTATGTTTTTATATAAGAATAGCTTAAAACCAAGGGTAAGTTTCCCCAGAATCGGTGCACCTGGCACTATGGATTTTGAAGGTAGAATTATCACATTGGAGTTTGAAGATTTCTACTTAACACAAGTATATACCCCCAATGCAGGTGAAGGCTTAAGTCGTTTAAGGGAACGGCAGATGTGGGATATTAAATTTGCTGACTATCTGGAAAAGCTGGATAAGGAAAAATATGTTCTTGCAGCAGGTGATTTTAATGTGGCTCATAGAGAAATCGACTTGGCTAATCCTAATAGCAATCGTAATTCAGCCGGATTTACTGATGAGGAGCGTGAAGGCTTTACAAATCTTCTAAAAAGAGGCTTTACAGATACATTTCGTTATATACATGGAGATGTTACAGGTGTTTATTCCTGGTGGTCCCAGCGTGCTAAAACAAGCAAAATTAATAATTCGGGATGGAGAATTGATTATTGGTTGGTGAGTAATAGGATTGCAGATAGAGTTTTAAAATCGGAAATGATTGATTCGGGACCAAGACAAGACCATACGCCTATATTGCTGGTAATTGACTTGTCCGTCTCCCCTGCCCTATCTGCAGGAATTAACGCTGATCCTGACCAACAAATGCCTGTTCACATAATTCAATGGTTGCCGTCCCTGAGCTAAGGTCTTCAATCTTAGCAATAAATTCATCCAATTTATCAATTGCAACCCAAATCACTAAATTAATGCGGTCAACATATTCAATATCTGTTATCTTGGCTAATGTACTGTGAAAATATTTTTCGAAACTGCCATAACAGTTATAGTCCAGGGTCAACAAGATTTTTTGGCAGTATTCCATATTAATAATACAAGCCTCATCCAACGCTGCTTGAACAGATTGGGTGTATGCTTTGACTAATCCTCCGGTTCCCAGCAGTGTTCCGCCAAAATAACGAACAACAATAGCCATTATGTTTTCCAAATCGTTCTGTGCCAGTACATGAAGTATAGGCCATCCTGCAGTTCCGCTTGGTTCGCCATCATCACTGCATCGTTCAAGTAATCTGCCGTCCTGCCTGAATCTATAAGCAAAACAATAATGGTTGGCTCCAGGATATTTTTGCCTAGCCTCGTAACGCTTGATGTCTATATCCTGTATTTGATTTAGAGGCATCAAAATACAAATAAATCTGGACTTTTTTATAACTATTTCGGCGATAGTGGTATCATTTATAGTCTTGTATTTCATAAAATTACCTCATTGCAGACATATGTTGGAAAGCAACTAGGTATAGGGGATCGTTGTTTACTGCTCGGGTTTTTATTTTACTAACCGATTATCACTTTATGTTTTGTATGTTTCTAAAACATTATACAACATGAGACCCTTGCATTTCATATCAAAACCTGGAATAACTCAGGTGTCTCCAACCAGAAGCATAGAACTATAACCTTCATGCATTGAAACTATATCGTTGAATAATAAACAGAAAAACCACAGGTGAAATATGGTGGATATAGACAAAAACGGAGAATATAATATAGAATTTTATGGTAGCACCTATTATTTTAGTTTAATCTTGGCCTATCTATAAAATCGGATTATAAAAGGGGGAAACAAGCAGGTTCATTTTTTACCTGCGGGACAAATGATAAAGTTAAGATTTAAAACACTAAGGTCACGTCTTATATTCCATTTCACCTTGATCAGTTTTATCCTCTGTGTAATAATGGGAAGCTTTGTAACGATTTATACTCACAATCTATTTATGAACAATATTCGGGATAAAGCGAAAAATTTAGCCACCGCTGCTGCTCTAATGGTCGATGGGGATCAACACCAGCAAATAAAATCTGAATCTGATGATCTTTATAAGCAGCAGGTAAAGTTGTTTCAACAGTTGCAAAAGGAAACCGGGGTACTCTACGTATATAGTCTCATAAAAGATGGAGATAAAACCCGTTTTGTGCTTGACACCGGTGTTGGCGAAGACCACTCTCCTTTGGGATTGGAGTACGATTACTCAACGGAAATGGCTGAAGCATTTGCCGGAAAGGCCTTGGCATCAAAAAATATAGATACAGATCAGTGGGGTAGCTATCTTTCTGGTTACGCACCTATTTATGACAGCAATGGAAATATAACGGGCATTACTGGTGTGGATATTGATGCCCTATATATAGCAGCTGAAGAAAGAAGCCTTGTAATCAAAATAGTTTTATTTAGTATTATGTGCATTTGTTTAGGTATTCTTTTTTCTTTGCTCATATCGCACCGAATTTCCAAGCCTCTAGCCTCAATTAATCAGCGCATGAGCGAACTGGCTGAAACTGGAGGCGATTTAACCCAAAAAATTGAGATAGAGACTGGGGATGATATCGAACGGCTGAGTAAATCCGTGAATGCATTTATTGAAAAAATAAGGGTTATGGTAGCAGGAATAATGACAAATACCAAGAGTGTATCCAATGCAACTATGGGACTAAGCTCCGTATGCAAAGAGACCAGCCAAATGGTTGAACAAGTTAGCGCTTCAATTGAAGAAATGGCTAGGGGTACGGGTGAACAAGCTAATCAGGCTCAGGAAGCAGCCCAAATGACCAAGGAAATTGTAACAGATATTGAAATTAACGAAGAAAAGGTAGAATTTATTAATCAACTTTGTACTGAAGCACTATCACTGCTTAATGAAGGGTTAAAAGCCATAGAGGATCAGAAAGATAAAATGCAGGCCAATATTAGTGCGGCTGATAATACCGATTTGGTAATTAGACAGCTTAACGAGAGAATTGATGAAATCGGTATAATTCTGGAGACAATTTCCAATATTGCTAGGGAAACCAATCTTCTGGCGCTGAATGCAGCGATTGAGGCAGCAAGAGCTGGAGAGCAAGGGCGGGGTTTTGCTGTTGTCGCCTTATTCATTTATCCTAATTTCTCCATAAACCTTATACCTTTTTTATAAATTCATATTTTATAAATTCATATAAATCAGTGTTATCCATTTCTTTATAAGCAGCCGCTTTTATTATATTGG
>Ga0134092_1001066_pt1 | contig 25048 bp, 22 predicted proteins | sample 3_6taG_FD_94454 | JGI IMG/M metagenome (GOLD analysis project Ga0134092, IMG submission 94454) | Switchgrass degrading microbial communities from high solid loading bioreactors in New Hampshire, USA - 3_6_20_6_A3 metaG | ecosystem: Engineered > Bioreactor > Semi-continuous > Anaerobic >... | reverse complement strand
TTGTGATAGAAGGAAGAAAATCTCTGAGAGGAACCATTGTAGACAGCAATAACAACCATGCACACGCCATGGCACTGTCTGTGGCCGGCCTTGCCGCAGAGGGAGAGACTACGATCCGAAAAACACAGGCTGTTGACATAGTTTATCCGAAGTTCTATGAGACATTGAATAAACTGTGAGAAAAGCAATAAAAACGAGGCGGAAAATTGTCCACCGTTTGAAAGCAATTTTCTTGCTGTATCGTGCAGGCATATATTAATGATAAAATGAAGAATCATTAAAAATGAAAGGCGGCTGTATAAATCGTACAGTCGCCTCTTATTTTAATTTTACAATTATAAAAATATTTTCTTTTAATACGGCCGTTCTGTCAGTCTCCGAATTTGTCCTTGATCTTATAGCCGAGAACCATCAGACTGTCACTGAGATGAACATTTTCTATTACAATATCATACGGGAGTTTCAGATCCATCGGCGAGAAGTTCCATAGCCCCTTTATACCGAGGCGTGCAACCTTTTCCGCCGTTTCCCGTGTGTATTCATAAGGCACTGTCAAAATGGCGATATCAACATGATTACGGCTCACAAAATCATCAAGATCCTTCATATCCATTATTTCAAGCCCGTTTATCTTCTTCCCGATCAAAGCAGGGTCCACATCGAAAATTCCAATGTTTTTAAAGCCTCTTTTTTCGAAATTACCATAGTGGGCTAATGCCTGTCCCATATTACCGGCACCGATTATTATGGTATGGAACATTTTATCTACACCTAATATCCTGGAAACCTCATTAAAAAGCAGTTCCACATTGTAGCCGTAGCCCTGCTGTCCGAATCCGCCAAAGCAGTTAAGATCCTGCCTTATCTGGGATGCGGTTATCCCCATCCTGTTGCTGAGCTCTTTTGATGAAATCCTGGTAATATCCATTTTGAGCAGATCTGACAAGTATCTATAATATCTGGGAAGCCTTTTGATTACAGCAATGGACACATTTTTTCGTGGAGCCATGGAGAGCCTCCTTTATGCTTTATTTACTTCGATTATATAACTTTGATATTTTTTTGTCAATATTGCCCCGATCCGCGTATTCTGCTAGAATTATCTCTCAGGGAAATAAACTTATACTGAATGAGCGGTACAGGAAATGGTTATTTTAACATGCAATGATATATGTTTATCGTTTGGAACGGACGTTATTTTAAATAAAGTCAGCTTCAGGCTGCTCCAGGGTGAGAAAACCGGCCTGGTCGGCGTCAACGGGGCAGGCAAATCCACTTTGTTCAAAATAATTACCGGCAGCCTCCGGCAGGATTCCGGTGATGTTTTTATCTCCAAAGGCCTCAGGCTGGGATATCTTGATCAGAATTCCGGTCTTGAATCCGACAGCACGATATGGGAAGAAATGCTTAAGACCTTTTCACATCTGATATCCGTGGAAAACCGCCTGAAGCTTCTTGAAGCAGACATAAGCAAAGAGAAGGATGAGACCAGGCTCAGCTCCATGATTAAGGAATATGACAGGCTGCTGGAGCGGTTCTCCCGTGAAGGCGGTTATGAATACAACAGCCGCATCAGAGGCGTCCTCCGCGGTCTGGGCTTCGATGATGCTCAGTTCGATCTGCCGGTGAAGACTCTCAGCGGAGGGCAGAAGACCCGTCTGGCCCTTGCAAGGCTTCTGCTGGAGGAACCTGACCTGCTGCTGCTGGACGAGCCCACAAACCATCTTGATATCACAGCCATAGAATGGCTGGAAGACTTTTTGAAAAACTACAAAAAATCTGTGCTGGTCATTTCCCATGACAGATACTTTCTTGATACGGTAACAACGAAGACGATAGAACTTGAAAACTGCATATGCACGACTTACGACGGAAACTACTCCGAGTACGCTAAAAAGAAGGCGGAAGCAAGAATCATACAGCAGAAGCATTATGAGCTGCAGCAGAAGGAAATCGCCAGACTCGAGGCATTTATCGAAAAGCAGCGTCAATGGAACAGGGAAAGAAACATCAGGGCTGCGGAAAGCCGGCAGAAGGCCATAGACAGGATGGAAAAAATCCAGGCTCCGTCAAAGCTGCCCGGCAGCATTGATATCAAATTCACCAGCAGTATAACAAGCGGTAATGATGTATTGTATATTGACCGCCTGTCCAAAAGCTATCCGGGAAAGAAGCTGTTTGAAGATATCAGCTTTGAAGTTAAGCGCAATGAAAAAGTTTTTGTGGTAGGTCCCAATGGCTGCGGAAAATCTACACTGCTGAAGATCCTGTCAGGCAGGATATCACAGGACAGCGGCAGCTTCGGATATGGTCACAAGATCATTCTGGGCTATTATGACCAGGAGCTCGGAGATCTGAATGAAAACAACACGGTTCTGGAAGAAGTCTGGAACGACAATGAAGACCTGAATCATACCCAGATACGCAATGTGCTGGCACAGTTTCTTTTTACCGGCGATGATGTGTTTAAAAATATAGGAGTACTCAGCGGCGGCGAAAAAAGCAGAGTTGCCCTGGCAAAGCTGATGCTGTCAGGTGCTAATGTACTGTTGCTTGACGAGCCCACCAACCACCTCGATATAAATTCGAGAGAAGCGCTGGAGGATGCTCTGCTGTCCTTTGACGGCACCATCCTGGCAGTTTCGCATGACCGTTATTTCATGCGCAAGCTCGCCACAAGGGTTATCGAAATGGAAAACGGCACGATCCGTGACTACAGCGGCGGCTACCAGTTCTATATCGAGCACCGCAGGGCTTCCGGATCAGACAGGACGGATGATAAGGGACGTTCTATGTCTGCTTCAAAGCAAGAACATCTCGAAAGCAAAGAGGACAGGGCAAGAAAAAGAAAGCTGGAAAAGCAGCTGGCTTCGTGTGAAGATGAAATTAACAGGACAGAGGCAAGACTGGCAGCCATTGCTCAGGAGATGTCATGTGAAGATGCCCTCAGCGACCATGTCTTGCTCACTGCCCTGCACAATGAACAGACCGAACTGGAAAGCAGACTTGAACAGCTTTATCAGCAGTGGGCCGAGTTATCGGAGCAGACCGCAGATTTTACTTAAAGTAGCTGTCGATGCCCTTTTTGATCGCCTCTGCAATCAGCGACTGATATTCATCGGTAGCAAGCTTGCGCTCCTCCTCCGGATTTGAAAGGAATCCGCACTCAACTATGGTGGTAGGCGTTTTCAGATTTTTAGTGATGACGATGGGCGGCTTGAGCTGCGGCTCACGTTTATTATTTTTATCCACGTTCTCTCTGAAAGATTTCTGGATACACTCGGCCAGCTTCTTGCTTTCCGGCGAATCAGCCGGATAAAAGGTCTGCGCTCCGTAATACTGCGATTCAGGGAAGCTGTTGGCATGGATGCTGACTACGATATCGGCTCCGCTGTTGTCCATGATCTCCTTGCGTCTTGTCAGATCCTGAAGTCTCTTGTAATATATGTCCGTAGTTCCTTCTTTGTATACAAGCTTATCTTCCTCTCGTGTCATGATCACATTGTAGTTGTCTTTTTCGAGCAGTTCCTTGACCTTGAACGCAATCTTCAGATTGAGGTCCTTTTCCTTCAGGCCGCTGTAATTGCTGATCTTTCCGGGATCCTCTCCGCCGTGGCCGGCATCAACTATCACAGTTTTCTTGTCAGTGGTCTTAGCAGCAGCAGCAGTCTGGGAATCCACATTCATGTTCAGGCTGTAGATAGCCAGCAGCAGTGCGAAAATGAGGCCTATCAGTATTACGTTCGATTTTCTCATTACAATAATCATAAAAACCCGTCTCCCCATTCAAATTCAATATAAGAATATTCAGGGACGGGTTGGACATATTACAACACAGTTGATATGGAAAAATATTAAAAGATGAGCTTAGAAAAAGCAGCTAATATGATCAAATATGATACTTCATTTTCATCCCAGGTACCGCAGGTCGTCGATCTGCCCTCCCAGGCGCTTTACAGCTGACACTATATCATAAAAAGTCTGTTTGCTGATGTTCTGATGATTTTTTTCAAGATAGCCGCGGAGCGCAGGTATTGCCCTGCCGTCACCGTACTGGGCCAGACACGCTGCACCTATTGATTTGTCGGGCATCTCTCTGAATGCTTTTTTCAGCAGTGAGTACACCTTGTCGGATTTGCTTTTGCTGCCGATTTCCGCCAAAGCCATGAGCAAATATTCCCTTGCTGTTTCGGACAGGTCTGAACCGCTGTCCAGCCTGGCAGTGATTACGTCGATGGAAGACGGTCCTAGCGCAACAAGTGTATCCCGGACAGTCTCGCACAGAAGATCATAGGCTTCATGCCCGCCAACGAGGGCATTTATCAATGGTTCTGCCGCTTCCGTCACTTTCCACCTGCCAAGGGTCTTAACCGCCATGATCTGAGGTATAAAGCCATGCTCCTCTTCAGCCGGCAATTCCCCGCAGGCTGTTTTGACAACAAAATCGACCGCCTGTCCTCCGAAGCTGTGGAGTCTGTCAGTATAAATCTGCGGAAACTCATCATCACAGGCAACAGCTCCATAATTGAACGCAGCGGCAATTTCTTCAAAACTCGATATGCCATCAATAAACTCCGCAGGTGTCATACCATCCAGCGCATCAAGCGGAGTGTTCAGCCATTCGTCATATCCCTTCCGCAGGATATCCTGCAATAAGCTGCTGTCATCCATATCCTGACCGTTCTTCGAAAAGGATCTGAAATATGTATCATATGCCTGCCGTGCGGCGGAATTATAGCTCTCGAAAAATGTCTCCCAGCACTTGGTCAAATTACTGTCCTCCGGTTTTGATGCTTTTCTTCTTTTTCTTTTTGGTATTATCCTGATTCAGCGTAGGGTTCCACGGACTTTTTGTAAAGCCCTTCTGCTGTTCCTGTTCCTTTTTCTTAAATATCTTCCCTGTTATGTTGATACCGAAGTGGCCGGCCAGATATCCGAGGCCAGCAATGACTGCAACAACCAGTATAGCTGCAAAATACGCAGGAATTGCTTCCTTCATCCACCGTATCATAAAGTACAGCGGACCGAGGAATGCATTGATGCCTACATGCTTTATACGCTCGGCTATATCATTTTCAAAATGGATGAATGTGAATATTCCGGTGACAAGCAAAACGGGAATCATTCCAATAAGCCCGTAAACCAGGCCTTTCAACGGATAATGAGAATATTCGTAATACGGCTTTTTTTCTTTTGCCGCCAGCTCTTTCATATCAGCGTACACCAGGAAGAATAAAAACAGGAAAAAGAGCAGGCTGTACCATGTCAGCCAGGTGTTGAACGAGTCCTTGGTTAAGTTCATAAACGGGTAAAGGAAAACAGCAAAAAATACCGAAACTATGACATAGTCATATAGTATCCTCAGCCCATTTTTAATATAAACCTTCATAGCCAGTACTCCTTATTGCTATTGTCTTCGTCTGTCTTTCAGATAAGCGCTTCCTGTTATCGATTTTACCTTTTTCTTGAGTTCCGCAGCGATCTCGCCGACCTGCAAATGATTTTGCAGTACTCTGTGCTCATTTGAAACCACTGCGATGGACAATGTCATTATCGGATATCTGGTTATATCGCCTTTCCTGTTTGTCGTGCTTATAAATCCGGCAGTTTTATCTGCATCGGTATAAAGCTCAGGCACCCTCTCATCAAAATCTTTAATAATGTTTTCACACAATACATCTGCGCATTCGGGCGCTGTAATTACTACAAAGTCGTCTCCTCCGATGTGACCGATAAAATCGGTTCTTGAGCCGAAGGCCTTAACATTGTCTATAAGGATATCTCCTATAAGCTTGATCGCCCTGTCACCGTGTGAAAATCCATATGCATCATTGTACGCCTTAAAGTTGTCGACATCCAGATACAGTACGGAAAATATCATCCCTTTGGCTATCCTGTAATTGATCTCCGACTGTATTTCCGTATTCCCGGGTAATCCGGTCAGCGGATTAGCCAGCCTGTTCCTGTCGATCCTCAGAAGAGTGTTCCTTACTCTGCTCACCAGTTCACGGGGATTGAATGGCTTTGTTATATAGTCATCAGCCCCCAGTTCAAGACCCTTAAGCTTGTCCTCCTCATTTCCCTGGGCGGTGAGCATAATGATAGGCATAAGGTTGTTGCTTTCGTCCTTCCTCAGCAGCTTACAAACCTCAAAACCATCTATGCCCGGCATTACAACATCGAGCAGCACAAGATCAGGCTTTTCAGAAGCCACCATCTTTATGCCGTCTATGCCGTTGTTAGCTGATACGACTTCGTAACCCTTCTCCGTCAGAATATCTGTAGTCATCTTGACCATCAGTTCAGTATCATCGATGACCAGTATCTTTTTTTTAAACATAATTTACCCCAGCAAAATGAGTTGTTCTGCTGACCGCCATTTATAATACGGTATTATTGCCTTCCATATTTAAAATGACGCATGAACAGAAATAAATACTGTCTCCCTTTATCTATTATATCATATCACTTTTATTACATAATACAAGAGACGGAATAAAACATTAATTTTTATTATGCCAGAAAACCCTGGCTATTCCTTCTCAATCACAACAATGCAGGTACTGTCGGGCAGCCTGACCGGTTTTCTGTTTTCGTCAAAAAATTCTATTTTTTGAGACAGCGCAATTGAATATCCGTCCTGTAAATAATGCCTGAGCTCGACGATTCTGGCCTCATTGCCCAAAACGTCAGAAATAAACTTCCGAAAGCCGCTCGGGGTAAAATAGCCAAACTGCTCATTCACTTCATGTACGTATGATTTTTCACCCCAGGTATAGGTATAAAGAAACTCCATGGCATCATTCACAGACATAAGTACTTCATTGTGACCAATCACAGTATATTTTATCTCTCTGCCCCTGAAGTCTTCGGTATATCTCTCAAGGAACCGCATGCCCTCTTCCGAAAGAAATCTGATTATTCTTTCCTGATCTTCGGGCTCTGTCATAATGCCGTCACGGATAATGATCCTGCCGCCTTTCGGCAGGATGTCGAATGCGCTTTTTAACGCCGCGGCCAGGGTTTCATAATTGAACTTCTTCCCATTGTACTCAATATATGAAAACAGTTCATGCAGTATGGAACAGAATATAATTGTATCGGCACTTCCCTTATCCACATATCGTCCCAGCGACAGCGCATCACCGTATATCACGTCCCATTTCCTGCCTTCAAGCTGCTTTCGCCTTCTCAGGCTGTCCAGCACATTCTGGGCTATATCAACACCCAGCACCTTCTTTTCTGGGTATCTTTCCTCAATGAGGTCCATAAGGGCTCCGCCTCCGGGACCGATATCGATTATACTGTCGCCTTTGATATAGTCAAGTATGATTTTTTTATAATCAACAGCCTGATTCATTGTTGAAAGGTATCTGTCCTCTTCGTACAGACGGTCGTATCTGTCTCTTCTCAGACCAAACAGATCAAACAGCAGAACAACGGCCTTCTCATAAAGCACATCCGATTTCTCCGCCTCATTGCAGAACTCAATGAGCCTTGCTCCCGCATCTGAAAAACGGAAGTCGAAAAACACTGTATCATCGAGGTTTTCATGAACAGCAACCTCATGGGTGACGTGCGGGTTTTCCTTATACCTGCCTTCCAGTATGTCCTGCATGGAAATCTCAGCAAGATACTTTTCAATAATTCTCTTTTTATATATGTTGATCCGTTTCTTTCCCTCGTGCTGGTAATAAATTGACCTCATCAGCCTTTCGAAGCTGACATGTCTGACTTTGTCCGGATCTGTACACTGTGCGGTTATCAGAAATATTTTGACGAACTCCTCAAATGAGAAATCAAAAAGAGCCGCTTCCACATACCACAATTCCGCAGTATTGAACAGTTTGGATATTGTACCGTAAACCACAGGATCCGTCAGGAATTTTTCATACTCCTGCTCAAAGTTTTCGCCGTTTTTGACTGCAACGGTCCTCAGCCGCCTTACTTTTTCCCTGAACGGATATTGCACGTCAAACCGACCGTCTGCAATCTGTCCGATTATTTCTTCTGTCTGCCTGCATATATCCTTCCATAATCCTTCATCGACCGCCGTCACTATGCAGTAATTCAGTGCCATCAATATCTGTTTCAGTTCATCCGCTCCCATGATCCCGTCTTCAACAAGCCGGTACAGCGGTTTGTTATCTGAAAGCGGCACCTCTCCCCTGATATACTGCCCTATCAGCCCGTGTGTCATTATAAGGGTATGTATTATCCTGCTGCTAACATGGCTTGGCTGGACGGCTTCCTCCAGATATATCTGGGCAGAGCCGATATTATGGGCAAAAAGGTTATACCTTTTCTCGATCCAGCGCCTTCTGTGGTGCTTAAGCCCTGCCTTGGCGACCTCTGCCCATTTCAGCGTTTCTTCCACTATGTGGGACTGATTTCTGTCAAGCTGCAGCGACGCAAGAGCCCTCAGCGTTTTTTCCACATAGTCCAGTATATAGTTGCTCTTCATCTCCTCCAGGGAGCCGATGCGTTCGAGATTGACATTGCGTTCCGAAGTCAGGGCAAGATACATGAGCCACCTGTTGTCCTTCAATACCTGCAGGTCTCCGCTTTTCAGCCTCTCTATCGCCGTCAGAGACTTCAGCTGATCAGCTTCATACCTCGGTCCGCGGTAGTTCTTACCGTAGTATACTTCTGCAACTTTAATGTTTCCGATGATATTTCTATTAAATTCATCAAGTTCATCAGCCGGAATCCAGAATTCCCTGTGTGTACTGCTGCCTACTGTTTTTACATCGAATTTGGATATATACCCATCATCTACTTCAAATTCCGTTACAAATCCCACATACTCCGGAGCGCTTCTGGCATTCCAGTCACGTGCTATCTGGCGGGCATATTCTATATTGAGTACAGGATAAAATATTGGCTGTTCAGGCAGTCTCGGCGGGAATCTCCTCATCGCCGACTTCCTGATAAGCTCCAGTTCTTTTAGCCCGACCGGCCTGTAAAGCTTCATATAACACACCCCACTCTCACGCGTCATACCCTCTTGCTTTTCTTTCTCGCTTTGTCCCCTAATACTGTTCGATTCCTGCAATCAATTCTACTCCGTTGATCATCATATTGTAAAGCGCCATCACATTGACCAGATCTCCGTCGTGCATGCCCAAATCATAGGTTTCAACGGCATTTACCGGCACGATGACCCTTGCTCTTTTGTTCTGCATATTAAACCATGCCTTCAGCGTGATCGCAAACTGCTGTATACAGATATCCGTGCAGTCACCGGTGATTATGAATGTATCGATATGCCCGTTGTCATTCAGCCATTTCTGAAAGCCTGCTTCCAGGAAACTGTTCGTAGAATTTTTAGGAAACAGCGTATAACCGCCTATTCTTTTCAGTTCATCGACGATCTCGCTTTCGCTGGTTCCGGCAATACAGTGCTCAGGATATGCATCAAATTCCGGCGACTCTTTGGTATGGTTGTCTGCAAAGGCAATTTTTGTGATCTTTAGTTCGTCACAGGCTTTCGACAATCTCACCGTTTCATTGATCAGGCCCTCGATCCTCGGGCTCATAAGCGCCCCTTCCCTGGCGAAGCCATTGACCATATCAATTATGACCAGGGCCGTTTGCTCCGACTGCAGGTCGTTAAGTCTGATATTGGGGAGCTCTGCAACCATGTCGTACATCTTTCCGATAGTTGCAATGCTCTTTATTAAAAATTCGCTTTTATTTGCTAACTTCATAGATATCCCCTCCTGTCATAAAACTACATACATATCCATCTCTTCATTTGCTTAATTAGCGGCAGTACGCATCGCTCATATGTTTCCGGCCGATTCACTCACGCATCACTCAGCAGAACTGGTCCAGTCCGGATTGAACCTGAACAGCTTGGAAGGCCTGTGTCCGGCAGCTTTTGTGTATTCATTGGTTTCAATCACCATGTCGGCTATCTTTCTTCTGAAATTCGCCTTCAGCAGTTCTTTATCAAGAATAACCTCATACACCTGCTGAAGTTCAGTTAGTGTAAATAATTCCGGCATCATACTGAACGCTATATCGGTGTACTCCAGCTTGCTGCGCAGTCTTTCGATAGCGTACTCAATGATTTTGGCGTGGTCAAAGGCTATCCCGTTTGATTCCTTTACTTCCCTTTCGATTCTTGTCACTTTGCCGTCGACAGTTTTTGTGGTTTTTACAATTGCCGACAGATCGTTTTCACCGCTGGTAAGGTTCAGCCTGAATAGCTTCTGCAGGATGTAGCCGTTTTCCGTTACGGTCTTCTGTTCCTGAAATAATTTACACTTGACTGTAAACCATTTCGCATCATCCGCATCATCGTTTGGCCTTACATCAAGAACGGAACTGTCAACCAAAGACATATAGGAGGCGCTTATTACTCTCGTTCGCGGATCTCTGTCCACATCTCCCCATGTGTACAGCTGCTCCATATAAATATTGCTTATGTTGGTTTCCTCCTTCAGCTCTCTCAAGGCTGCTTCATCAAGGCTTTCATCCATCCGGATGAAACCGCCGGGCAGAGCCCACTGCCCGATGTACGGATGGTCTCCCCTTTTGACCATCAGCAGCTGCAGAACTTTTTTCGGAAGCTTCCTGTAGTTTTCCCTTTCCTCATCGGCTACTGTAAAAATCAGCATGTCTACTGTTACGGAAGGCCTGTCATATTTACCGGGATCATATGCTGCCAAAAATTCCTCCTCAGTGAGACCCTGCCTGTTTCTTAAGATGTTGTCAGCCATCACACCACCCCATACGGTTAACACATTTGCTATTGTGTTATTAACATTATGTTATTTACACTGTGTTATTATCATTTTGTTAATATCATTATAATGCAATTTGCAAAATTTGCAATTACATTTATGTTACATTTATTAAATTAGGTTTTGTGGAATTGTGATCAACAAATCGATTGGATCAACATATACAATGCATGACTTTTTGCTCATGAAGATGAAGAGAAGACGCAGAATTTACTTCAGGTATAGGAATCTGTTTCAGAGAAAAATAAAAACCTGCAGAACATCAATTCTGCAGGTAGTTGGAGGCGCCACCCAGATTTGAACTGGGGAATAAGGGTTTTGCAGACCCGTGCCTTACCACTTGGCTATGGCGCCATATCGCCTTTGGCTAGTATATGATAACATGAATAATGAGCGATGTCAACACTCCATAAAGTAGAAAAATTCCTGCCTGCGGCATGCCATTGATTTGCATTGGTGCTGTAGGCACCGGATCCTTACGTATAGATGAAAATAAAAAAAAGCGCATTCAGCGCTTTCTGTGGAGCGGGATACGAGATTCGGACTCGCGACTTTCACCTTGGCAAGGTGACACTCTACCACTGAGTTAATCCCGCATGTTACTGCCTGACTTGCCCTTTGGCACTGTCCGGCTGGTTATCCGCCTGTGGCGATAACTTGGTGCCCAGAGCCGGAATCGAACCAGCGACACGAGGATTTTCAGTCCTCTGCTCTACCAACTGAGCTATCTGGGCATGCTTGCAGATGACTTTCGCCATCTGCAGATTGGCGACCCGGAAGGGGCTCGAACCCTCGACCTCTAGCGTGACAGGCTAGCGTTCTAACCAACTGAACTACCGGGCCGTATGCCGCTCTCGGCTTAATAACAGGATTTAAAAAATCCTTGGTGGGCACTATAGGGCTCGAACCTATGACCCCCTGCTTGTAAGGCAGGTGCTCTCCCAGCTGAGCTAAGCGCCCTTGTTTCTATCGCCCCGAGCGACAATACATAGTATACAAAAAAGTCTTATCAAAGTCAATAAAAAATTTTATTTTCTCAAAAGATATTTCTGCCAGGGGACAGGGGGACAGGTTCCTTGTCCCAGTTTCAGACAGCTGTACAAAAACAGCGTTGCCCTACTCTGTCCCTTTTGCTGACCGTTATGGGCAGTACAAATGCCCTATCTTAGTTGATGATTATATATCTCGAATACCCTGCATCGGCAGTTGACGATTCCTAAGTGTGAGAAACAGAATTGTCTCCTGTCTCTGTCGACAGTCGTTATATTTAGGGGAATGACTTTTCTCCGGCGGCAGTCTTGGCTCCGAAAGTGGGACAAGGGACCTGTCCCCGCGTCCCACATAAAAATGGGACAGGGTACCTGTCCCCTTGTCCCACAATTATTTCAGCAGAGCGCGGAGTTCGTCTTCGGTGAAGTAGTACTTCGTGTTGCAGAAGTGGCACTGCAGTTCGGCGCCGTGCTGTTCATCAGCCATATCGCTCAGTTCTTTCGCGCCGAGGCTGATCAGGTTGCGCTCCATTCGCTCCCTGCTGCAGTTGCATTTATACATGCAGGGCAGCTTTTCGACATTCTGAAGTCCCTTTTCGCCCAGCAGGCTCTCCAGGACGGCTTCAGCATCCATTCCCGTAGACAGCATATATGTGATGGAATCCGCAAAGAACACCTTGTCTTCAAGGTATTCGACTATCTCTTCGTCTGCATCCGGCATAAGCTGTATGATATAACCGCCGGCATTTATAACGTTCTCATCCTGATCCACCAGAACACCGACAGCCACGACCGTTGGTACCTGCTCCGAGTACGCATAGTAATAAGCCAGATCCTCTCCAATTTCACCTGATACAAGATTTACATAGCCTATATATGGTTCCTTCAGCCCCAGGTCCTTGATCACATTCAGATACCCGTTTCTGCCGACAGCTGAAGCAACATCGAATTTACCGGCAGAATTAAGGGGCAGATACACCTGCGGATTATGCACATATCCTCTGACATTGGACTCGGCGTCGGTAACGACCACCATCAGACCAAGAGGACCGTCCCCCTTGACCTGTATGGTCAGGACATCCCGATCGTTTTTAAGAGTCCTGGCCATCATCGCAGCAGCTGTAAGCGTCCTTCCCAGTGCTGCTGTCGCAACACCGGAAGTCCCGTGGATTCGGTGAGCCTCCTGCACCATTTCCGTAGTAACCGCAGCAAAAGCGCGTATCATGCCGTTGGCGGCTGTTGCTCTTACAATATGATCTCCCATAGTGTTACTCCTCTGTAATCCCGCATTTTGCGTTTTAGTGCTTAAATAACAGTCTTATACATAATTCAGTATGTTCAAACATCCTGCGGAGATTATTACGCAAACGGTTAGTTATTTCCTCTATTCTAACCAAAAACCCCGATATCAAATATCGGGGTTTCTGTGCTGACTGGATTTATGTTAAAGTTGAAACAACTTTATTTACATAACCTTCGAGACATTTGCAGCCTGGGGTCCCTTAGCACCCTCAACTACATCAAACTCTACTTCAGCGCCTTCTTCGAGAGTTTTAAATCCGTCCATAGCTATTGCTGAGTAGTGAACGAAAACATCGTTTCCGTTTTCTCTTTCAATGAAGCCAAAACCCTTCTCAGCATTGAACCACTTTACCCTACCTCTTTGCATTGCGTATAACCTCCTGAATTTAACTTAGGCCTGACCACACTCTGTGCTTATTATGCCAAACCTTAATCAGTTTAACACATTGCTTTACGGCTTGTCAATCAAATAGATTTCATAATCCCTGACTGACACGTTTTATGTTTACCGTAAAACTTCGTGTTTTTATGTTCTCCAGCAGGACATATTTCTATTCAATCAACAACAAGTAATATTATCCTTATTTTCTGCATGCAAAAAAGATCCTGTCACATTTCGGTCCGGGTTTCTTCAGGCTGAATGCCTCATAAACGCCTGAAACGCTGAAGCCCGCATTCCTCAGCATTTGTCCGAGCTCATCGATACCATAGTTTCTCTCATGATGGACCTCGTCAAATCTTCTGTAATAATCGCCTTCCTTAACAAAAAAAGTAAGGTCGAATCTGCATATCCGGGATTTTTTGTCATATTCGTTCTGCCAGATATATGAAACATCTTCTGAGGTTTCGTAAAAAACGTTCGATGCCAATATTTTCTCAAATTTATACGGTGAATTGATATCGAAAATAAAGAGTCCTCCCGGGTTCAGGTAATTTTTCACAAGCGCGAGCATTCTCCTTAGATCTCTTTTATATGTTATATAGTTCAGGCTGTCCATCAGGCAGGTAGCCGCATCAACAGTACCGTACAGTTCAAATGAGGTAATATCCTGATTCAGAAACAGAATATCGTAACCTGAACTGACCGCTTTTTGCTTTGCACAGCTTAGCATTTCAACCGATGAGTCGATACCTATCATTTCATATCCTCTCCCGGCCATTTCAAGGCAGAAGCTGCCCGTTCCACACCCTAGATCGGCTATGAGATTAGCCTTACAGCCATGATGATCCAGTATTTTTATAATATACTCAGCCCACTGCGCATAATCGACATCGCTCATGAGCCTGTCGTAATAATATGCAAAATCTCCGTAAATAATCGCCACCCCCGCAATGATACATGCAAAACACAAACCTCATGTTCAATAATATCATATTATTTCGCACCAAATAAACAAAAAGCCGCTGTCATGGCGGCATTTATTGGATCGGGCATCAATCATGTCATTATTTTCACATCTGTTCCTGCTGCTGCATTTCCTGCAAAGCCTTTTTTCTTTTCGACACCAAACCTCCTATCTTCCCTGTCTCCTTTGCCGTAAGGCTTTTCCATCCGAACTTGAGGACTTTCTCACCAAGCCCCAGTTCATTTGCGATCTCAAATTTCAAAGCATCATGTATATCCTGCTTCTTCCCCATCTCCACACCTCTTAACGTATAATTTTTCACTACTAAGGTATTTTGTGGAGAAACAGGCCTTTTATACATCAATAGTCAATATTTATTTGTCTATTTCCCCCAGCAGGGCTTCAACGGCAGATTGCAGCTGTATGTCCCTGTCCCTGGGAATCTGTGACACAGGAAGATTTCTGTATTCTTCAAATACATCGACCTTGATATCGGGCTTGATGCCGGTTCCGTGTATGCATACTCCTGAAGGCGTAAAGTATTTCGAAATGGTGACTTTAAGTCCCGATCCGTCCTTCAGCAGCTTAAGTTCCTGGACAAGACCCTTTCCAAAGGTGTTCGTTCCCACCAGCTTGCCCCTGTTATGGTCCTTCACGGCACCTGCCAGGATTTCCGAAGCGCTGGCACTGTTGCCGTTGATCAAAATCACCAGCGGGATATCCACCATTTTTTTGTCCGAATACTTATACTCTTTATTACCGTCCCTGTCCTCAGTGTATACTATGGTCCCCTCTGCAAGCAGGCTGTCTGCGATTTCAACAACCTGCTCATATGACCCGCCCGGATTGTCTCTGAGATCTATAATAAGCCCCTCAATACCTTTTCTGAGCATGCTGTTGAGATCGTTTTTAAAATAGCTTGCTATCTCACTGTCAAACATGACAATTTTTATATAGCCGATATTATCATCAAGTATCTCGCTTTTTATATTCGAAGCCTTAATCCGCTTACGCTTGATCTCGAACTGCAGGTATCTGTCCTCATCAGGTCTGTAAACCGTTATGTTTACTTTAGTGTTCTCTTTTCCCTTTATCATACTGATGATCATATTTTCGTCCTTCATCGATGTTACATCCGTTCCGTCGACCTTGACGATTTTGTCCCCCTGCTTCATCCCAGCCTGCTGTGCCGGCGAACCCTCATACGGCTCTATAACGGTCAGCAGACCCCGATCATCCACATTGACAGTGACTCCTATTCCCACATAGCTTCCCTGTGATTTTTCGAGAAAGCTCTGCATCTGATCCTTGTTGAAATAAACGGTATAAGGATCCTCCAGCGATTCCGCCAGCCCGTTTATTGCTCCTTCCAGCAGTTTGTTTTCATCCACATTCTGGTAGTAATCGTTTTTTAAGATATTTCTTACCTGATTAAATTTCACCACATTCTCATAATCCACTGTCTCTGCGTCAAAACTTATTATGTACCGGTTTTGAGCATTATAGGCGGAATTTAGGACGAAAAACGTCGCACCCACAGAGATTATCAGCGTTACAGCCACAATGACCGCAACCTGACGTACAGAAAAATATCTACCCATCTTGCACGCTCCTTACGTCAGTATGGATATAAAATATCCGATTTGCAGACCAAGCCATCTATATATCTTATGCTGCCTCTAAAACAAATAAACCCGGTTTTTTAACCGGGCATAGCTCACCGAACATATTTATCTTACTTGCTGAGATATCCTTTCATGGGATCCTTCGTCTCACCGTTGACCCTGACTTCAAAATGGAGATGGTTTCCGGTGGACAAGCCTGTACTTCCGACTTTTGCTATGGTCTCACCTGCTTTGACCTCCTGCCCGACACTGACGAGTATCTTGCTGGCGTGGGCATAAAGAGTGGTAATGCCTCCGCCATGGTCTATAACCACCATGTTACCGTATCCGCTTTTATCATAATGGGCCATGATAACAGTGCCGTTGTTTGCTGCCACTATCGATGCACCCTTTTGGGCAGATATGTCGATACCGGTGTGCAGCTTGTATTTTCTCAGGATCGGATGTATTCTCATGCCGTAGGAGGATGTTATCGTATATGAACTCGGGCACGGCCACGTCATCGTTCCGCCTGTGTATTTCTTTTTCGTGGACAGGCTCTTTATTTTATCGTTGAGCTTCTTCGATTCCTCGATCATCTTGTCGATCTCTTTTTCGAGGTTGGCTATCTCCTGAGCGCTCTTCGATATTTCACTCTCCACCTGGGACCTGGAGCTCCTTATGGACTGGATCTTCTTTTCCTTCTCGCTTGCTTTTTGCTCAAGCAGTTCCTTTGCCTGCTGCTGAAGCTGCTTTTTAAGCTCGACATCCTGCCGCGCGACCTCAAGCTGCTGGATCAGCTTGCTGTCGTTTTCAGATATCACTGACATGTAATGCATGCGTTCATAAAACTCAACAGGGCTCTTTGACTCAAGAAGCGTATCCAGCATCGTAGTGCCCGAGTTCATGTACATCACTTGCAGCCTGGTCTTTACCAGCTCATTCATCTGGTTGTATTCCGCTATGGCCTGCTCAAGAGCCAGCTCTGTCTGACGCAGATGCTCCTCAGCCTCGCTTATCTGCTTCTGCAGTTCTTCATAGGCATTGGTTTCTTCGTCCTGCAGCTTGGCAAGCTTGGCCTTCTCCTTCTCCAGCTTGGCCTTTTCCTCCAGCTCCGCCTTCTGTTTTTTCTTCAAATCATTTATGCGGTTATCGGTGGCTGCTTTTTTATTTTTTGCGTCAGTCAACTCATCAGCCATAACCGGGACCACAGATAAAACTGTGATTGCCGTAATCAAAATGGCGATAATGAATCTCAGCTTCCTCAATTGCCCAACCCCCAAATTAACTCTCCCTGACGGGAGTTATCTTCTCTTTGCTCTATACTCTAAGATGTCTGCGGATCGACATGAAGCTTCCGATGGATCCCACAACGACTGCAATAATTACATAAGACAAAGCCAATACTCCCCAGACATCCTGTATGTCCACCAAGCTCAGGATCTGTGCATTCGCTAAAAACTGATCCTGCGAAAATTTATCGGCTATTGCTTTATATCCATAGGCTGATATGACAAATGCCAAAATCGCACCTGTAATACTAATTATAACACCTTCTACTACAAAAGGCCAGCGTATGAACCAATCCGTAGCTCCTATGTACTTCATAATATTTATTTCCTTGCGTCTGGCAAACACAGTCAGCTTTATCGTATTCGAAATAATAAATACTGAAACGACTAAAAATATAACGACCATAAGGCTGCTGCCAAGCTTGAACCAGTGGGAAATCCTTGTCAGCACCTCAATGGTATCCTGTGAATAGCTTACCTTTTGAATGCCGCTGATTTTTTCCAGTTTGCTTACAACTTCCTTACTTGCCTCGACATCCTTGAGCCGGATAATAAATGATACCGGGAATATCTCCGCACCATAGCCGTCAAGAATAGCTGCATTCTCGCCGAGCTTCTCCCGCATCTTCTCCAGCGCCTGTTCCTTATCTACCTTCTCATATTCCTTTATTTCATCGATCCTTTTGATCACTTCCTCGACCCGGTTAACCTGCGCGTCATCCAGTTCCTCATAGCAGAAGGCCTCCAGCTGTGGCTGTTCCTTCCAGAGACTGATATTATGCTCCATTATCAGCGCGAGAAGCACAAATACCCCGAATACGATAAGGGAAGCGATCACTATAACTAAGGATGCCAGAGACATCAGCTTGTTTCTGTATGAATTTACAAAACCTTCTTTAAATATATATCTGATTGTTCTTATCTTCATCCTTGTACTGTCCTTTCTCCTGGTCCCTCACGATCACGCCTTTGCTGATCGAGACGACACGTTTTTTCATCTCATCAACGATGGATTTTTCATGTGTGGCAACGATGACAGTCGTACCTCTGTGATTGACCTCGCTCAGAAGCTTCATTATCTCCCATGAAGTCTCAGGATCAAGATTTCCCGTGGGCTCATCAGCTATCAGCAGAGCCGGGTTGTTCACAAGCGCTCTGGCCAGCGCCACTCTCTGCTGCTCTCCGCCTGAAAGCTGGCTGGGATACATATTCGCCTTCCTGCTGAGGCCAACAAGAGCCAGAGCCATCGGAACCTGCCTCCTTATTTCCTTTGGCAGCGCTTCGGTAATGATCATGGCGAATGCAACGTTCTCATAGACCGTTTTGTTGGGCAGCAGCCTGAAATCCTGAAATACGAATCCCAGACTCCTTCTGAGATACGGCACCTCGTATCTGGTCATGGATGTCACATCATAACCGTTTACATAAACTTCCCCGCTGGTTGCATCCTCCTCCTTCAGAAGAAGCTTAACCAGTGTTGTTTTTCCCGAACCGCTCGGTCCGACCAAAAAGACGAATTCACCTTTATCTATTTTCAGATTGACATCCCTGAGGGCAACAGTTCCGTTAGGGTATGTCTTCGATACATTCTTCAGTTCAACCAATCCAATGCACCTCATACTATAACGTCATTTACGATATGTGAAAACATGCTGCATTTCATCTGCAGCAAAGTAAATCTATCCTATCATCCAAATGCAGGTTTCTGCACTGCTTTGAAAATGTTCTACAAAATCCACAAATATTCCTGCTTATTTTCTTTACAAATATGTTTCAGTCACCTGAAGATGGCATGTTGAACGGCCCGTACACCGGCACAGCCAGGAAATTCAGATGAACTCGCCATCAGAGCTTTCCGCCTTGTCAAGATACTTCTTGACCAGCATGGATACCTTGAAAATGATTGCGTCATCAAAATTCCTGAGGTCCAGTCCCGTGATCTTCTGTATCTTGTCCAGCCTGTACACAAGCGTGTTCCTGTGGACATACAGCTGTCTGCTCGTTTCACTGACATTGAGATTATTTTCAAAGAATTTTTGAATAGTGAAAAGCGTTTCCTGGTCTAATGCCTCAAATGAGCCTTTTTTAAATACCTCTTTCAAAAACAGTCTGCACATTGTGACGGGCAGCTGATAAATAAGCCTTCCGATGCCAAGATTATTGTAATTGATGATTGCTTTATCGCTCTCAAATATACTTCCTATCTGCAATGCCGTCTGCGCTTCCTTGAAGGACCGCCCTATGTCCCATACACTCTCCACGATGGAGCCGATACCTATTTGCGCCTTGACCATTATCTCCGTATTAAGGGTATCTATGATCGCTTTTGCCGTTTTATCGATTTCCTTCTGGTCACCTGAATCCTTAAGCTCTTTTATAAGCACTACAGTATCTTCATCCAATGCGATAACAAAGTCCTTCATTTTTTTAGGGAAAAGGCTTTGTATTACTTCATGGGTCTGGACATCCCTGGCTTTTTCTGTTTTGATCAGAAAAACAGATCTGTAGGTATTGAACGGTATATGCAGTTCCTTGGCCTTAATCGGTATTTCTCCGGGCAGGATATTGTCGGTTATGATATTTTTAAAGAAGTTGCCCTTGTCAAACTTCTCTTCATGGTAGTTTTTCAGATTTGACACATTCACCGCCAGCATCGCCAGCATTTTTTTGCTGTGTTCATCCTCCATACCGGTGTAAACTATAAACTCAAGCCTGTTTTTGATATATACCTTCTGGAATATCCATCCCTGAATCTCGCAGAACTGATTATTATTACTCATTACATCCGATATCAGAGGATGGATCGTACCGGTGAGCCTCTCATCAGTACATGCCAGTATAAGGCCGGTTTCGTCCATAATGCCGAAATTGCCGTCAACATACTCGCGTATTTGGTTGATCAGATTCTGAAAAAGTCTCAACCCGAACCCTCCTGCCGTTGTATATGCGGGCAATAAAATCCTGTGTCATCCGCCGCTAAAAATAATTATACTATAATGAAAAAAGATATGGAATGAAAACTTGTCTTACGGAAAGTTGCGAAGCGTAACCCTATAATTAAAAAGAGGAAGATTTTTAATCTTCCTCCTGTATGCACATGCATTATCAGTTTTTATGTTAATTATCAGTTGATTATCGTCTTTTCAGTATCCTTGTCGAAGAGGTGGATCCTGTTGGTGTCGATCGCGATCTTGATGACATCACCGGATCTCGTCTTCGTTCTCGGGTTGACCCTTGCGGTGCAGCTGATATTGTCAATGAACATATGCAGCAGTGTTTCTGAACCAAGCATTTCAACGACCTCAACATTTGCTGTCACTACGCTGTCAGGCATAGATTCGATAAATGCCGGTTCGTCGTGCATGCTCTCGGGTCTGACACCCATAACGACTTCTCTGCCGATATAATCGGTATTCTCAAGCTTCTTGGCTTTGCTCTCCGGCAGTTTGATTTCGTTCTCGCCGAATTTCAGGAATATATCATCGCCGCGCTTGTCTATAACGACATTGATGAAGTTCATCTGCGGGCTGCCTATGAATCCTGCAACGAACATATTGACCGGTCTGTCATAGAGGGCTGTTGGTGTATCGACCTGCTGGATGAAGCCATCCTTCATAACGACGATTCTGGTACCCATCGTCATAGCTTCGGTCTGGTCGTGTGTAACGTAGATGAACGTGGTGTTGAGTTTCTGGTGCAGCTTTGTTATCTCAAGTCTCATCTGAACCCTCAGTTTTGCGTCGAGGTTGGAAAGCGGCTCGTCCATAAGGAATACCTTCGGGTCACGGACAATTGCACGGCCGAGAGCAACTCTCTGTCTCTGACCACCCGAAAGAGCCTTCGGCTTTCTGTCGAGCAGGTGCTCTATCTCAAGGATCTTTGCTGCTTCATGGACTCTCTTCTTTATTTCATCCTTAGGAGTCTTTCTGAGCTTAAGTCCAAATGCCATGTTGTCGAAAACTGTCATGTGCGGATACAGAGCGTAGTTCTGGAAAACCATTGCGATGTCTCTGTCCTTCGGCTGTACATCGTTAACAAGTCTGTCACCAATGTAGATCTCGCCTTCTGTTATCTCTTCGAGACCTGCGACCATTCTCAGCGTTGTTGTTTTGCCACAGCCGGAAGGTCCGACAAGGATTATAAACTCCTTATCCTCGATGTCCAGATTGAAATCACTGACAGCTGTAACCCCACCATCGTACCTTTTGTATACGTTTTTAAGCTTAACACTTGCCATTTTATACCCTCCCATATATAAACAGTAACCAAATATATTAATACTATATCATGATGATGTTTTTCTAACTAGTACACTTTTTAACAAAATTAAAAAAACGGATTTAGTAACTTTGCATAATGAATATAGCAAAAATATTGCATTTTTATGCACGTCATTGTATAATTATAAGACAGCAGAACCGGTTTGCCTCAGGAAAACAGCGCATTAACAGTTTGTTATGCACACGGGTGCTGCATAAAAAGGAATGTTGCATTCAATGAATCACAGAATTGTGTTATCATGGACCTGAAACATTTACATTAAAATGCTTTACATTTATATGTTTATATATTTGATACACTTTGCCCTAATCAATGAAAGGAGAATGATCATGACATATAAGGTATTCGTCGACGGTCAGGAGGGCACTACAGGCCTTAAGATCCATGAAAGACTGCAGGGCCGGAACGATATCGAATTATTTAAAATAGATCCTGAAAAAAGAAAAGATATTAATGAAAGAAAAAAATTGATAAATGAAGCCGATATAGTTTTTTTATGTTTACCGGATGAAGCCGCAAAGGAATCGGTCTCCCTGGTCAAAAACAGCAATACCCGTATCATCGATGCAAGCACGGCTCACCGCACAAACGATTCCTGGACATACGGTTTTCCTGAACTGAGCAGCGTCCACAGAGACCGGATCGCATCCGCATCGAGGGTCGCAGTACCCGGATGCTACGCCACCGGCTTTATCGCGCTGTTATATCCTCTGGTTAAAGCCGGCATCATCCCTGCTGACTACCCTGTTACCTGCCATGCGGTTTCGGGATATAGCGGAGGCGGCAAACAGCGGATCGCGGAGTACGAGTCGGCAGACCCCTCTGATGAAGAGATGAAGAGTCCTAAATTTTATGCACTATCGCTGAAGCACAAGCATCTCCCTGAGATGCAGAAGGTCACAGGGCTCCAACAGCCTCCCCTTTTCACTCCGATCATCGGACCCTATTACAGGGGGATGACAGTAGCAGTCCCGATATACTCCAGGCTGCTTCAGGGCAAAAACAACGCTGAGTCGGTCTGTGAATTCCTTCAGTCATATTATGAAGATCAGTACTTTATAAAGGTGCATCCCTTCGGTTCGGAAGGAGGCGTCGTCAATGGTTTTCTCGGCGCTACCGGATGCAACGGAACAAATATGCTCGAGATATACGTCACAGGCCACGATGAGCACATACTGCTTACGGCCAGGCTCGACAACCTGGGCAAAGGCGCATCCGGCGCTGCCGTTCAGTGCATGAACATTATGATGGGTATTGATGAAAGAACAGGACTGGAATAGAATCTTTATACATATTTATAACGAAGCGAAATTTTCAATCGAAAACGAAGCAATCTTTTTCAGGCAAGCATAATTTCATTAAAGTCAAATTCAATAACCGGGCCGCACTGATGCATGACCGCAAAAGTAAAATCGGGCCGGGATTCAGGAGGTTATAACTTGGACGAGAAAATGGAAGCGATTATTAAAAAGGCCGAAATATTGATAGAGGCGCTGCCCTATATCCAGAAGCTGCATGGAAAAACCATAGTCATTAAGTACGGCGGAAACGCCATGATCAATGAAGAGCTGAAGAACTCAGTCATGGAAGATATCACGCTGCTCAAGTACATAGGGATGAACCCGGTGGTGGTCCACGGCGGCGGTCCGGACATAAGCAGCATGCTGGAGCGTCTGGATATCAGAAGTGAGTTTCTGAACGGACTGAGAGTCACCGATAAGCAAACCATGGAAGTTGCCCAGATGGTACTGGTCGGCAAGACCAACAAGGAAATCGTATCAATGATAAACCAGAAGGGCGGAAAGGCTATCGGTATATGCGGCATAGACGGAAATCTGCTGGAGTGCGAGCAGTATAAAACAGTGATAGACGGTGTCGAAAGGGATCTGGGACTGGTCGGCAAAATCACGAATGTCAACACAAGGATGCTTGAATTCCTGGCAAAGGACGAATACATTCCTGTCGTTGCTCCTATCGGCGTAGGCAGCGATGGCCGCAGTTACAATATAAATGCGGACACAGTGGCAGGAGAGATCGCCGCAGCTCTGAAAGCTGAAAAACTGATACTGCTCACGGACGTCGAAGGCGTCAAGCTTTCAAAGGACAGTCCGGAGGTGCTCCATGCGCTGACCGCTGATGAGGTCTATGACCTGATAGAAAAAAAGATCATAAACGGCGGAATGATACCAAAGGTGCTCGGATGCCTGGACGCATTGAACCGAGGCGTTGTAAGGACCCATATTATAGACGGCAGGATCCCGCACTGCATACTGCTTGAAATTTTCACAAACAAGGGTATCGGTACAATGATAATGAAGGAAAAGGTATTCTATTTTGAGAATGAGCTCCTGTGATTTTATTACATTTACTGGACGCGTTAACATATTAAACAGCATTTCAGTTCATCCGATATAGTATCGGGTGAATTGTTTTATAAGGAGTGATTCCATTGAACGCTTCTATAGTTCCCGCAGTCCTCAGGGAGGGTATGATGGTAGGCGTCCGGATAGGTCAGAACACTCCCTGGCACGGCAACATAATCTATGAGGTGACAGACAACACAATCCGTATAGCATATATAGAGAAATTCATGAAATCAAAAGCTGTATCGGGCTGTCCTGTCTGGGTGAAATACTCCAATGATTACTTCATTTATTACTTCCACGGGCATATTACGGAGATAAGCTCCGCCTCGCCTGAGTATGTCATGATCGAAATAGATATAGCAGAAGAGATGATAAACAACAGATTGTTCCCGCGCTATGATGTCTGGCTTGAGGCCTCTCTGAGGCCGGTGTGGGATACCGAAACATACAGTGCGGTTATAACCGACCTGTCATATGGCGGTGCCTCATTCATCTGTGAGCATAAATTTGATAACAATGAGAATATCGATATGGTAATTTACCTGCCAGACACGGAACCTGCCAAAGTGACAGGTAAAATTATAAGGCGCAGGAACAGGGGCGGACCTCAGACCGATCATGCCGTCCAGTTCATTGAATGCGACAATATCAGCAACCGGCAGCTTCGCGAATATTTTGAGAAGCTAGAAAATGAAACTTCTGAAATTTATCAGCGATATATCGAAGAAACTCACAGGCAGCCATAAGCGGCTGCCTTTTCATATTCAGATCAAGCTTAAAAATTAATTAGTGAGCAGTAATTTTAGTTCACACTATCAGGCTTTCTATTTTTATTGTTGCATTTTTATGCATTTGTGTGTATAATTATGAATAAAATAAATGTTGGAAGCATTGCAAAGACATAGGAGATGATCATATGGACCTTCAGGCGATTATGGAGATGGATTCCAAATATTATATGAATACATTCGGCTCAAGAATACCGGTTTGCTTCGAATATGGAAAGGGCATCGACCTTTATGACAGCCAGGGCCGCAGGTACCGCGATTTTCTCGGAGGGATAGCGGTCAATGCCCTTGGTCACGGTCATCCGGCTCTTGTCGAAGCCATACGGACA
>Ga0134092_1001062_pt1 | contig 25103 bp, 40 predicted proteins | sample 3_6taG_FD_94454 | JGI IMG/M metagenome (GOLD analysis project Ga0134092, IMG submission 94454) | Switchgrass degrading microbial communities from high solid loading bioreactors in New Hampshire, USA - 3_6_20_6_A3 metaG | ecosystem: Engineered > Bioreactor > Semi-continuous > Anaerobic >... | reverse complement strand
CCTCTACTTCCATTTTTGTTCCAAAAGGGAAGTCCTTTGATGAAGCTATAATCCCGTCTTCTTCAAATATATCAACACCTATTTTCTTTCCGCTTGCTGTTACTGCATACTCTGGGTGATTAGGGTGTTTTCCACAACTCTCGTATGACAAGTCATAAGCTGTAACTTCCATTTCGTATTCCTTATATCTCTTGCTTTCTCCCCTTGAAACCGTAGGCTTTCTTTCAACTGGTGGTGATAAAGATTTCTCTTTTTCCACAGTTGTTTCTACGGGTGTAGCATGGGTTTCTACAATTTGTTCTTGTGGTGTTTGATTGAAGATATAAGCCACTACTCCTAAAGCTAACAAAAGTAATATTCCACCTCTGACCTTATGTTTATCCATTCAATCCCCCTTAAAATAAGGGGCAGGAAGTATTAGTTCCTGCCCTCTCTTTTTAATCCTAAAACCCTATCGTATCATCGTCTTGGTAGGAAGTCCCAGAAGGCTTTTTAGCAGGTGTTCCTCCCCTCAATACTGTCATTGCATCTTCTACTGATATTGGAGCTAACTCCTCTGCCAATTTATCCAGTAAAGTCTTATCCCCTTTAAATTCGTCAATCTCTTTTATTTCATCTTCGGTAAGTGGGTATTTTTCCTCTGGAATAAAGTTGTATTGAGTATCTGTGCTTTCACCTGTTCTGGTTATCTCAATATCCCATTCCTTCAAATCCCTTTTTGCGGACATTTTATCAAGGACTTTCAATACCTTAATTCCCTGCTTGAATATCTTTATCTGTCCTGAAACCTCGTGGACTGTTCCTTCCTTATCTGTCCATCTATCAATATCCCTATCTATTACTAAAAACGCCCCTCTGAATGTTGCCTTATTTCCAGATAAACAGAAGGGACACTCAATGCGTTCGCCTGTCTTTTCATCTATCATACCTTCAAGGCAAGTGTAGAATTTCTTCCCTTTCACATTGGGAAGGTAATGCTCCCTAAATGTCAAAGGCGTTGTTGTAATAAACCTAACCGTTCTACTCTCTCCATCTGCTAAAATCAAGTTAGGAACAAATGGTCGCTTGTTCCTCGCCATTTCTGCCTTTCTGTCTAATTCTTCTGAATACTCCCTCACACTTTCAAAACCTGTGCTAAACCATTTTGAAATACCCATTTTCATTCTCCTTTCAATTTTTTTGGTGGGTAGTATCTCTACCATACACCTGTTTATTGATTATCGCCTTTGCGTATAATCCTGTGGATAAAACTGTGGATAGTGTTTATAACTATCCTCTAAAACCTAATAAGGTTATTCTTGGGTCTTTCTCTTTTAATTGAGATAACTGTTCCTCTATTACTTTTTCTACTTCTTCTTGTGCCTGTGCTTGAAGTTTCTCCAAGTTATCTATAGTCCCCTCTAATTCAATTCCTGCTTCAATTTTACAACTTTCGTAGTTTTGAAGGTTTATCGTAAACCCAAGACCAAATTTCGCAACCACCTTCGGCATACCTTCTGTAACCATTTCCTCAACCTTTCTTCTAACTATCATATCTTTTGATACATCAATTTGCTTTGCCATTCACTTTTCCTCCTTACTTTTATTAGATATACCAACACCCTTTACAGTCATTTTACCACCTTCTTCTTATAAAATCAATACCTTTATAACAAAAAGGTAGGGAGTTTATTCCCCACCTAAAGTTTACTCCCCACCTAAAAGGTCTGCCTCTACACTTTTGAATAATTCAAAGGCTCTCTTTTTGAAATCAGTTGTCTCAAAACTTACTCCTTGTGTTATATCTTCTTCCTCACTTATCCTCTTTAGTCCCTCTACAATTTCTTGCGGGTAGAGTCTTTTATTCGTCTTATCTCTAAAGCGTGTTGGAGGGATAATTCCTGCCTGTTCCCATTTTCTTATTGTTTGGCTTTCCCTTCCTAATTCTTTAGCCAACTCTCCAATGGAATACATCACCACTTCCCTACCCTTTAACTCATATACCTTCAACTGCGTTCACCTCCTACTTTCTATTTTTCCTTTTTGCTAAATCCACTAATGCATAAGTTACTTTTCTATTTACCAACCCTTCAAATTCTTCCATCGGTATTAACCCTTCTAATACACATTTCTCCAATTCTTCTTCGTCTACTTCCTCAACTATATCAATCCAATCTGGTCTCTCTTTTTCTACTATCTTTATTACTTCCTCTCTGTCTGCCTCCGCACTTATTACTTTATCGTGTCTTATTATTGTGTGTAAGCCTACCGCTTTTGCATAATCAATTACCTCGTCTTTCTTTATCGACATTGAAGTTCTTGCTTGTTTCTGATACCCTGTGCCATCCTCAAACTCTACTGTGAAACTTCCTTTATCATCTGCTACACCTTCCTTTTCTGCCAATTCAAACATATCTTCCCTTAACTCTTTTAACCTTTTTTCAATTATGCTTTCTACTTCCTTTACCTTTCTAAATACCTCATATGCCTCTGACGCATTAGTCGGTTTCGTATCTAACCCCAATATACTTAACACCGCTTCAAATTTTTCCATTATTCTTCCTCCTTATTCGCTATTTCAATAGTCGCTATCGGGAATATATCATAATTCCCATTACCGCCTAATTCTGAAATTATTTCTTTTTGTTTTTCCTTACTCAAATCACTTAAATATATCTCTATCATTCGCCCTCCCCCTTAAATATATCTTATACAGTATCTTGTTAAGTTTGCCTAATAACCAGTTCTCAAATTTCATTCTTCGCAACTTACTCTTTTTCATTTGCTTTCACCTTCCACCCATTTAATTGGATATTTTAGTCTGTTATACACCTTCTTTCTTTTGGCGTATAGCCCATTACATATTCCTATTTGGCTATCCACGAAATCTAATACTATAGGCTGTTTCTTCCCTTCATACTCTCTTACTATTCTTCCTACTGCCTGCTGAACTGTAATTGCTGACCCTGTTGGTGTTGCTAAAAACAAAGTATCTAAAGAAGGAATATCTAATCCCTCTTTGGCTAAACTCATTGTCCCGAATATTACATCGTATTCCCCTGCCTTATCTCTTTCTTCCTGTGGTGTCGCACCTATATAAAGCATTGTCGTAAAATCGGAGTGCGTATCAACATATTTCTTCATTCCTTTTAAGTGGTCTATCCTTTCTGATAATACCAATACCTGCCTTCCACTCTTTAGTGCTTTAGCCAAATTCTTTAGTATCAATACTGTCCTTTCATCATCTTCTGACAATGCCGTTATCAATTTCGGAACATTTATTTGACCTGACCACCTATTCACTAACTGCCTTAAATCTACTTCTGTCTGTGTCGGGATACAGTAGATTTCTGGTGTCAAGTTTTCACCCTTTATCGTATGAAGCACATTTCCAATATGGGACATAAATACTATCTCCATACCATCTGACCTTTTTATTGTAGCTGTCAATCCCCACCTCCTTCGTGCAGGGAATAGTTGAATAACTTCACTCCATATCCTACTGCCTACCCTATGAACTTCATCTGTTACAACTATCCCGAAGTAATTAAACATATCCTCTGGATATTTGTCTGGGTTTGCGAGGCTTTGTATCATTCCTATTACTATCTTCTTGTCTTTGTAATCACACTTATTGGCTTGAATAATTCCTACTTCTTCACCTAAAAACTCTTTAACTCTGTCTTTCCATTGGTGAAGTAGGAACTCTTTATGAACTAAAATTAACGCAGGTTTTCCTACCCTTGCTATTGCCTCCAAACACATTACCGTTTTTCCTCTACCTGCCCCTGCCTCCAATATTCCATTCTCATTTTCTACGAGTTTTTCAATGGCTTCAACCTGTTCTTCTCTCGGTATGATACGGCTTTGAAATTCTACATCTTCTCCGTCTACCATTAAATCTTCATATACTTCTGGCTCATACCCATTGGGTAGAGTATAGTTTCTTGGAATGAATATCTTTCCATCTTTCTCCTTATATAAGTGGATATACTTCGGTATCTTCCTCGTAGAAAGTCCAAGCATTTCTGCTTTCTTAAACTCTGGATTATACAACTGCATTGTCTGGAGAACTTCATTCGGTATATCTTTTTTATCAAATATTTTGTGAGTGCTTTTTATCATCATCTCTTATCACCTACTTCCTCTAATACCCCTAATGCCTCTGCCATCAATAAACCTATTGCTAATACTTGAACATCTTTTCTTTTTAGGGCTAATACACAAGCCCCTATCCTTATTGCTGACTTTATTAGTGAAGTTATTAAATGCCATTTACTATTCATTAGCGACCCTCCCAAACACATTCTTCTGCGTTTTTGTCTGGGCGAAGTCGTAGAAACCTTGGATGTCTATATGCACCAGATTTCATTTGTTCCATAGCCCCTATCTCCATAACTGTCCCTACAAACTCTGCTTTTATTTTACAGAACCCATCAGACAATTCTTCCTTCATACTATCTTCAATCCCGCTTGTTTTTCCCAGTTCCACCAATTTCCCATCTCTGTATTTACCGAATGTTATTGCACCAATCCAACCTTTAAACCACGCCTTTGTTACTGGTCTATAATTCAAGCTTTTTGCTTCGTCTACCGTCATTTCCTTTTCAATGTATTTGCCGTCAACAATAGTGCTTTCCCAGTATCTCCAAGTAGTCTTTCCTGTTATTGCTTTCCCTTCGTAATATCTTGTAGGTTCTTCCGACCCTATTATTACCACATCATCTGTTATATACTTTTTAACCTTAATCCATTCCTTACTTCTGGTGTTGTCTACATAAACCGAGTTTACATTTTTTAGGATTACCCCTTCCCCGCCTCTTTCTACAATCTTTTTATAGAACTCTTTCTTATCTTGTTTTACTACTTCTGTTGCAAATATATTAGAGTTATTCAGTTTATCTACTACCCCTTCTAAAATAGCCCTTCTTTCTTTGTAGGTCTTTTCTCTTACGTTTTCACCTTTGTATTCCAAAATATCGAACACATAATAATCAATTAGCCCTATCTCCTGCTGTAGCTGTATTGCTCTTTCTGGTTTACTTCCCATTATTGAAACTGTCCTGCTAAAATCTTTGTGTCGGATTTCTCCATCAAGAATTGTCCCTGCTAATTCTGGATATGCTGTTTCTGATAAGTGAGGGATATTCTCCGTCTTTTCAACTGGAAGTCCAGTCCCTCTACTTTTCTGCCTACTGGTAAATCTGTTTCCTGTTTCTCCTATGAACATTAGGTAGCGAGAACCATCTATCTTTTCTTCCGCCCACCAATTTGGGTCATCCCACTTGTCGCTACTCTTACCGCCACTTGCTAACATAGGATATATCGTCTTTATCATTATTCCCATCTCCTTTACTTATTATACTACATATACCCACATTAATCAACTTTTATTTGTAAATTCTTTATACTTTCCTGCAAAACACTTTTCCTCTCCTTGAACGCTTTTATCATCTGGTCTTTATCACATTCCCCTAAATCCTTTACTCCCTTCGGATATTGAAGGAAGGATAATCTCGTTATGTTCCCAAGCATTTTTATCATTAACTTCTTTCCTTGTTCCCCTGAAAAGTCGTTATCCAAACCTATTACGATTTCTTTATATCGGCTTAATTTACTTGCCTGTGTTGGACTTATCTTGCTACCCAATATAGATATAACATCTGCGTATTCTGTCAAGCCGTTTTGGTCTGCCCAAGGAACATCTAACCCACTCTCTACAACCACAGCTATATCTTTTTTATCTTCTCCCTTACTTCTAATAATGAATAGGCTTTTATCAAATCCTTCTATCTGCATTTCGTCTGTGTAGTTATAGTAGAGATATTTTGCCTCGTTTTCTTCGTCTATTGCTCTACCATATAATCCTACTATAGTTCCCCAATCACTCCTTACTGGCATCACTATTCGTCTTTGCCATTTATCAAAACCTATTTCGTATTTCCTCGCTATATCTTCCGACAAACCTCTATCAAGCGTATATCTATGAATTTGTCTAAATGGTAGGAAGTAACTCTCTGGGTATTCCTTGAATACAACCTTTTCGCCGAATAATTCCTCGTAATCTTTTATTCGGGCTATTGCTTTTTCATTGAGTTTCCTGTAGCTGTTCTCATCAAATTCATATCTATTGCTTAACCATCTTACTGCTTCCATTACATCTATATCTAACAGTTCGGCTACAAGAAATTCTATTGTCCCTCTAAATCCGCAACTGAAGCAATGGAATAGATATGGCTCATCAAGTGAGATACCTAAACTCGGTCTATTCTCCAAATGTTCTTCGTATTCGCCTGTTCTCTTATTTAGTTTATAATGAATACGAGGACAGGTTATCTGAATGTTCCGTCCCCGCACCCCTCTATGTCTTCGTATCTTCCCTTCTTTGTAAAGGTATTCAACTAAATCCTCTATATCAATCATCTTATCTTCACCCGCCCAAGAATATCATATATTTCTAATTCAATTTTATTTACTACCTCCTTTATCACCCTCCTTTTAATTTGGTCTTTTATAAGTGGGTTTTCATATTCTTCCCTCGACATCTTTTCTATCTTCTCAAAATTTCTTGCTCTGGTGAAATCATATTCATCAAAGTCTGATTTCAATGCTACCTTGTGCATATCCTCAAAAGTTGTTTCAGGCTTCCTTAAAACCCTGACTACTGGGAAAGGTAGTTCCCTTATATCCACCCAACCCATTTCAAGTTTAATCCCTATCAATGAAGCGAAAACCTTTATTACGAAAATCTTTTCCTTGTAGGGTTTCCCTACTTCCTTTATTTCCTCTCCGTCTTTATTTACTAAAATATCTTGGTAGAGAATTTCTTGTTGTCCTTCCCTTATATCAAGTTTCCACTTTGTCCCTGATATTTCGGAAACTTCTTCTTCCCCTTCATCAGAATATCTTATTGACCCAATATCTATAATCTTCGGAACTCTCTCCCGTTTCCAAAACCACATTTTATCACTCCTTAATACATTATTACATCGTGTTCTTCCATTTCCCTTTCGCTACCTGCATCGACATTATCGGTTGTGCCTACTTGCTCAAACTTCATTCTCTTAAAATCTTTATTCACAAGGAATGAGAATTTCTCCCCTTCCCTCTGTTTTAGAAGTTTTAACCGCCATTTTTCTTCTTCCACTAAATCATCAATTCCTATCACTATATCACTATCCGCACCGAAAGCTAATTTTGAGAAGGCAACTGAAGTTAGGCTAACCCCTTGCTTTGTTTGGCTGTCTACCCCTGCCTGTGAAGTAATGATTGCAGGAATTTGCATAGTCCTACAAACTTTCTTTAAATCCTGTGTAATGTGCATTATCCTTTCCCAGTTGCTTTTTCCATCTCTATCGTCTGCTAAAAGATAAGCACCATCTACCCCGAATATATCTGGCTGATATTCTTCTAATTTTGCTCGTATGGCTGATACTCCACTTCCTTCTTCTTCATCGGCACTAATTATGAATTGAGGCATATTTTCCAAGTCCTTTATCTTGGACTTATACATTTCTTCAAGTTGTTGTCCTAATCTACCTTTCTTAAAATCTTGGTATGGAAGTCCAAAATGTATTGCGTCTATTCTTCTCTCCATTTGTTCTGGCGACATTTCTCTGGTGAACAATACTACCTTCTTACCATTTACCCAAGCGTGATGTAACATTGAAAGTAAAATCCAGCTTTTCCCTACTGCCTGAAAACCTATAACTGAAATCAATTCTTCATCTAATATTCCACCTGTGGCTTCATTAAGTGCTTCCCAAGGATAGGGTATTCCAAGCATACCTAAATGGTTTTTCACCATATCATATCTCTCCATCCGTTCTTCCACATCTTTGGATAAGTCTAAATCCCTTGTTACTTTGGTGTCTATTACTATACCTGTTCCGAGTTTTTGCCATAAGGCTAATCCTTCATCTACTTTCCCTTCCTCTAATAACTTTGTAACATCGTTTATCCCTTTAACCATCATATTGTATTTCTGCCTGTTCCTTAACTCGTCAAGGTAGTAGAGAATAGGTTCTGGTCTTTTCTCTATCTCAAAGTTTGGGAAGTATCTTTTTACTACATCTAAAGTTGGAGTTTCTGCATACTCCCCATAATAGTCGAGAATGAACTTAAACACCTGTTTTGCTTCCCCATAAAAGAACTTCGGCGTTACCTTATGTTTGATTACTGTCCTTATATCTTTTGACTCTAATATCTTACTCACTAACCCTTTTTCTATATCCATTGTTCTCACCACCCTCAACAAGTATTTCGTCTTTAGCACTAACTACATTTCCACATTGTTCGCAAAGCCAATCCTTCGTATTAGCTGAATACCTTATAATTCCACAATTTGGACACTTTCTTGTTATCATCTTAACCCAACCTTTCAAATAAGTCTTGCCAACTTATAAAATTCATTCCTTTCGTTCCTCCCACCTTTAGGGCAGGATAATCCCTATCGAATACTGCTAATATTACCTTCCTTTGGTCTATTAAGGCTTCCATATCCTCTATATTTTCTACCCGCAAATACTGGGAATAGCACCAACCTTCAATTAGACTTTCTGGTCTTACTTCCTTACCCCTATTCCTATCCACAATATAGATTGAGAAGTCCTTGTAAAACCACCTCTCTAAAAGTTTGGGTATTCGTTTATCTCTTATCTTGAATTTCGGCTTACCTACAATGTTTCTAATCTTGCCTACAAGGGTTTCTTTTTCCACTTGAAAGATAAGGTTAATGTCCAGTATCAAAACTGGTGCAAATTTGTTGCTAATGTCCCCTTTATACATCTTCCTCCTCCTCGTCATCTTCTACATATTCTTCAAAACCATCTTTACAACAAGGACTTCCATACCATTGCTCACCTCTTAAATGTGGCTCTCCATGATGTTCTACCCAACTAACTATTTCATCTTCGTGGAATACATTACCACAGCTAATACATATATACATCATTATCTTCTCCCTCCTTTATATCTCCATATTCTATTTGACAGTCTTCCTAAAGTGTAGATTTTTCTTATCCCTTCTGGTCTTAAATATTCATCGCCTTCCCAATCCTTTAGTAGATACTCTCTATTCTTATATCTGACTACCGCCATTACAAAATTTCCAAATTGAATGAGTTTCACTTTCCTTCGTATCTTTTTTCCATCTTCTAATAAGATAGTTACTTTATTCATCGTCTACCTCCTTTGGCGTTATTGTATAGAACTCCCCTGTCGGTGCATCGTGGTGATATACTGTAAACTCCACTCTATCTTCGTGAAACTCTGCTACAATACTTACATCTGTGTCTGGTAAAAAGCTACGAAGTAATTTCCAACCTGTTTCCGCCACTACATCTTTATATCCGCTTCTATGACGCCAACCCATATTTCTTCCTTCTATGTGCCAACCGTAATCCGAATTTGCTAATCTTTCTATTTCATCTTCAACCTGCTCTATAAACATTTCCCAATCCAAATCGTCTTGGTAACTATCAATACTAATCTTTTTAAACTCTGACATTTTCCCTACCTCCTACCACATATCACTATCAACTGGACAAACAACATAATAACTTTTTCCATCTGTCCTTATATCAGCACCATAAGAACTATTCTTTATTCTACTTATTGCACTGTCGATACTTATAAGCTCATATTCATTCCATACCCCTCGCTTAAAATATACCTTATCTATTCCTAACTCTTTTAACTTCTTTATTGCACTATCTGTTCCTAAATCTACAAGTGTTTTCATTATCTTACCTCCTTATTAAAATGGAAGGGAAGCGTTTAACCTCCCTTCCTTATCTTTGTGTTATGCAAAATCTCTCATTGTGCTATCTGTCAGTAGACTTCCTGCAAACCTTTCTACTTCTAACCTTTGCTCATTCTTCAAATCCCTTGCTGTTCTGGTAAATGCGTTCATCACTCCATATAGGTCTTTTGAAGGCTCAATCAAGTAGTTAGTCTTTGCTGTTTCTATTAACTCTTGGCTATACATCTGTTTCTTGCTCAACTTCTCTATTACCTCTAAAGGACTTTCTACCTTAAACTTCTTTGCTTCATACATTTTTTCGATAAGTTCATCTCCTGCCTTGATTGCCGACCCTACTGCCTCGTTCATTCTCCCAAAGAGTTCCTGTTCTGTTAAGTGAATATGTCTTTGTCTAAATATATCTCCCTCTGTTCTCCACGCCCTTAATCCATTTAGGCAAACTAACCTAAATACCAATGGGCTTACTATTAAGCTACTTGCACCTATTTCGGAGTTTATAATATCTACCCCGACCCTTAATATATCCCTCATGCCGTCAACTGTTTCTCCCACGGCTTCTCCAAAATCTACAGACAAATCTGGTAGAGTTAATCTTATATGCATTCTCCTATCATCAAGGTAAAACCCTTCAACTTCTGCATTTGGAATATCTTCTACTATCTGCCCTAATGAATTCATTACATCTTTGTTATCTAACCTTGTATAACTGTCGGATAAGAAACCCCTTATCACCCCTGTATCTCCATTATTTCTAAATCTGATTAGCACCCTTCTTTGTTCTTTACCGACCCAATGATTGAATTGGTCTGCTACCAAATCTGGTCTTTCTGCAAATAATTTCTTTCCATACCTTACTGGAATACCTATTCTATTGAAAGCCTGTGTCATAGCATAATCACTTAACTCTAATCCGTTAAGGGTGTCCCTTCCTTTTCTTACGATATTCCCTGTAGGCAACATCTTTAGTTCATTTAACCCAACCTCAATATCCATCTTGTTCCTATCATCTTCTTCTATCTGCTGTAAAATCTCATTAAATCTGGTCGCTACATCTTTATTTTTTATCATCTTTCTTCCTCCTTATTTTGTTTCTCAACAACTAATTCTTCCTGAAATAATCTTGTTAGGGTTATAATGTCAACGCTATCCCAAACCTTTTCAGGAAGATTAATTCTTATTTCTCTCTTTTCTTTCATGTAATCCACTTGGAATATGTCGTTTGTATTACTCATCCTTCCTTCACCTCGCTTTACTTGTTCTGCTCTTTACAGCTTTTTATACATTTCCCGCTCAAAACAACTCTATGCTTCAAGCAAAAATCCGGTTGTGAGCCTGATGTTTTGTTCCCTTTCCACGCAGGAACATAATATTTGCAATCAATCTTCTGGTTTGACATGGAATCTATAAACTTCAAAAAAGTATCTAAATCAGTTTTTAGCACGGTTAATACCTCCTTTCTTCCTCCTTATTCTTATTTCTTATTCTCTCTACTAGTTTGCTACTACTATTGATTGTTCCTACTAACCCATCTACTATTTTTATTCCTAGCTTATCACATATTTCTTTTTCTGGTATCGTGTCTTTAGTCCAATCCCCTCCCTTTGTGAAGATTATCTCACAGTCTGGAAACCTTCTTCTTAACCTCTCTAAATTCTTTATTACTGTTCCGTCTGTTCCTATATGCTCCTCTACCTCATCTACTGACCTTAACTCTCTGATTATCTCTATTCTGTCCTTAAAGGGCATAAACTCGTAACCCTTTTTATTAATCATATTCTCTGTGCTTGCTACTGATACTATCAAATAATCTCCTAGTTTTTTAGACTCTTGTATCAACCTTAAATGTCCTAAATGGAGTGGGTCAAACCCTCCTGCTGTAAATACTATCTTCATCTTAATCCTCCTTTAATCTTTCCATTACATTCCTGCTTAAAACCTTCTTCCTGTAATCATCACCAACAACCTTAACAGGTATAAACTTCCCATACATCAAACTAACAATAGACTTTCCATACACATTCTCTATACTTCCTATATCAGAGTTGGTAGTGAGAATTATCGGTTTATTTCTAAATGTCCTATACCTAATAAGGTTATCGAATACCATTTCTGTTAACCCGTTTTTGCTTAATCTCATTTCCTTCCCTACATCATCAATCATTAGGAAATCTACATCTTTTATTCTCCTTTCATATAGCAATCTCTTTTGTGTGTCATACCAACCATCTGTTAAGGCTTGAATTATCCCGCCAAGTGAAGCGAATTGTGCTGTATATCCTTGCCTTAACGCTTCCTTCAATATCTCTACGCCCAAGAAGGTTTTTCCTGTTCCATTACTTCCGTGAAAGAACATTCCTATTCCCTTCTTTCGAGCATTTCCCAGATAGCTTAAATATTCCTTTACGACAGCTACTACCTCTGGTTTTCCCATATAATCTGAAATGTCTAAATCCCAAAATTCTTCTAATATTCCTGACTTTAACATCAACTCTGGTGTAAGTTTTCTCTTTTCCAAGTTACCACCTCCTACCACTTTATTACATCACCCTCTTTGCCTTGTTCTTGTATATCTTCTTCTGTTAGTTTACTCTCCCTAACATCTAATTTACTTGCTGGATTTCCTTTTACAGCCAAAGGAATTATTGAAGTCCTAAATCCATAAAGAACAGCTATTGACGGATAACCGCTAATCAATGTATGGTAGTTTTCCATTAAGTAATCTATTCCTTTTACTACTACCTCTGCCCCAAAGGTATCTAACAATTCCTTCAAATGACCTCGTTCTTTATTTGTTATCCTACCATATCTTACCCCCGTTATTTTCTCGTATTTCTCCCTAAAATAGAAGGCTAAATCGTTTGCGTTATATTCTGCTATTTCCTTGTCTTTATATCTTGCAAACATAGTAGAGCCTCTACTCTTAACATCTTCGGTTGAATAAACTTCTTTCTCTACTTTAGGAAAACCAAAATCGCTTTCTTTCCTTTTCTTTCCCTTTTCTTTTGTTACTTCAGTTTCTAAAGGCTCTCTGGCTTTAGTTTCTAAAGTGGACTCCGCTTTAGTTTCTAAAGTAGGAAGGAATTTTCCGATACCTCTTGTCTGTGGTCTTTCCTCTAATGTTTGTGGATTATCACTTACCGTCCTTATCCTGTATCTTGCAGACTCCCTCGTTTCAAAGTCCCCTGCTGAAACTTGAATTATATAACCGTGTGCTATTGCCCTCTTTATTCCTTCACTTATACTGGCAGAACTCAATCCTGTCATTTCCTCAAACTGTGAGTAACTTATTTCATCTTCTAACTTGTATATTGCCGTATTCTCTTGCCAACTTTCGACCCAACCATAAGTCTTTCTAAATACCGCTTGAACGATTTTCAATTCTGCCAGATTATCAATTTTCTTCATTACCTCGTCAAACCACTCATTTGGAATAGCTGTAAAACCTGTCAAGTCTTGTCTCGGCTTAAATCCCTTGAACATCCATCCTCCCCCTTACCCCAATAAGTCTTGTAGATTTATTTTAGCTGTTTCTAAAGTTATTTCCGCCTTTTCCAAATCCTCTATTATTTGGTCTAACTCTATGACATTATCTTTTATCCTGTCTACACTCCATTCAAGCCTTTCCTTTATTTCTCTTACCTTTGAAACCAATTCGTCAATTTCCTGTATTCTATCTATCTCCCTTAACTCTCTCTCCAATCAACTTCCTCCTCTCTTTCTCCAACAAAATGCTAAACCTCTTTAATTGGGAATAGGACATTTCCCCAGTAAAGTTTGCCCCAACTTTATTCCTTAACTTTGTGAGCATACCTTCCTCATAGTTCGGGCTGTGTCTTATTTCCTTTTCTAACTTTTTAACTTTTGAATAGAGGGAAGACTGTAAATCCTCTCCCAATATGACTAATTCCACTCCAATCCTCCTTCCATCATAACTTTCTTCCTTTTCTAAATTCATTGTTATTCCCCTTTCTTTTAAAGGCAGAAGGTATCAATGTCCCTCTGCCCAATTTTTACAACTTCTAATATCTACATCAAGTGGAACTCGTAACTTAACGACATTTATCATCGCTTCCTTAACTTCCTTCATACATTCCTCTGTATGCTGTTCGGGACAAAATATTAAAATCTCATCGTGAACTTGGATTACCAGTTTTGCATTATATTTCGGCAATACCTCATAGTGGAGTTTTATCATAGCCAGTTTCATTATATCTCCCGCCGAGCCTTGAATTTTACTGTTTACCGCTTGCCTTTCACAACTGGCTACTACGGCGTGGTCATCACTCCATATATCTGGCAACCTTCTTTTCCTTCCAGTCAATGTTCTAATGTAACCATATTTCTTTGTAGTCAAGTGGGTCTTTTTAATGAAGTCGGCAACACCTGAAAAACTCTTAAAATAATCTGATATGAATTTCTTTGCCTCTGCTAATGAAATGCCTTCACCTTCTGCTAAAGAGTTTGCACCTCTACCATAAATAATCCCAAAATTTACGCCTTTAGCCAACCCTCTTAATCTCAAACACTTCTTATCTGCTTCTGATAACTCCTCACCTCCTTCATCTCGTTTTTTGGCTTTTACAAACTCATCATAAGGTATCTTTGACAAAAGACTTGCTGTTGCTATGTGTAAGTCCTTCCCTTCCTCGTAGGCTTTTAACATACCTTTATCTTGTGAGAAGTGTGCCATGACTCTTAACTCAATTTGTGAGTAGTCTGCATTTATAATGTCATATCCTTCTGGGGCAATAAACGCTCTCTTAATCTGGGTTTCTTCATCTCTACTGGGAATGTTCTGTAGATTAGGATTAGAAGAACTTAACCTACCTGTTACTGTCCCTGTATGATTGAATGACCCATGTAGCTTTCCATCTTTCTGTATCTGATTGAGAAGTCCTACTATATAAGTCCCATATATTTTGGATAGCTTTTTGTATCTTGCTACCGACTTTGCCGAAGAATATCCCTTCCTTGCTAAAGCCTCTAATACTCCTGCATTGGTGCTTGGCTTTCCTGTAGAAGTTAATTCTAATACTGGGCATTTCATCTTTTCAAATAATGCCTCGCCAAGTTGTTTTGGTGAGTTCAAATTAACTGGATAGCCTACTGCGTCCCAGAACTCTTGTTGCGACCTCATCATTTCTTCTTTTACCCATTCACCTGTCTGTTCAAGATATTCTTTATCAATAGGAACTCCTTCAAGTTCCATATCTGCTAATACCTTAATGAAAGGCATTTCCACCTCAAAGAATACTTTAGTTAACTCCTGTTCATGTAACTTTGGTGCTAAATATTGCATAAGCCTATAGGTTACTATTGCGTCATCACAAGCATATTTTCCTGCTAACTCTAATTCAACATCTTGAAATCTTGCCTTTTTTCCTGCTACATCTTTGAAATCTGTTTGGTCGTATTTTAGAAATCTTTTGCTTAATGCTTTTAATCCGTGTCTTTGGTTTTCATCATTAAGCCAACTTGCTACCATTGTGTCAAGCCATTGTCCTTTAATTTCTATCCCGCAAGTCATTTTGTAAACTTGGTAATCGAATTTGAAGTTGTGGGCTATCTTCGGTATTTCCTCGTTTTCCATTATCGGTTTTATCTTATCAATGAATAAGAACTTTGGTATCTGTTCTTCTTCGGTGGTATGCCCTATTGGAACATACCACCCTTTATTTCCATCGCTGAAACTTGCACCGACAATATCACAGGTTAGATAATTCAATCCTGTTGTTTCTGTGTCGAACGCTATCTCTGTTGCCTTTTCTAATTCTTTAATCATCTCCATAAATTCTTCTTTGGTTTGGACTAAATGCCTATCCATACCTAATACTTGACCTTCTAATTTAGGCATTTACCTCTCTCCTTTGCTTTTCCCATCTTTTCTTGGTTGCCAATCCACCTCGTAAAGCCCTTTCATCTTTGTTCTTTTCAAGAATTTTGTCTACGTCATTATAAAGGGAGGGGCTTATCTTTGGAAGCCTCTCCCTCAAATCCTTGTGTACCGTTGACTTGCTCATGTGTATTTCTTTTGCTACTGACCTCACCGTTCCGTCTAACTCAATGATTAACTGTGCTACATCAATTACCCTCTCCCTTATATGGTCTTTCATTTCCTTTCCCCTCCTAAATTATTTCTACATATTCCCCAATAATCCTTAACGCTTCCCCATAGCTGTCTGAACTCGTTACTCTATCCACCATCTCTTTTGCCTCTTGTTTAAGTCCTGCTTTCAATAGCGTCCTTCTCGCAACACCCATTAAGTTAAAGATATTCCCATCCTCACCTATCAATTTACATATAGGTTTCTTTGGTGCTACCTTAATTGGTTCTTCTCCTTCCTCTAATAATCTTATCTCCCAATCTTTATCACTCCAAAAGGATAGGTAAAGTTCACGGTTTTCGTAACCTGAATAAGTGTAGTAATCATCTGCTTCTTCGTCATATTCTTCATATTCCACTTCCTCCTGCCATTCTTCAATGGGTCTTTGTTCAAATCCTTCTCCCCAACCATCTGAATACTGTCCTGTGAGATAATTCTTTACTTCCTCTATCCCTTGTTGGGAAAGTTCTTCTACTGCTCTCACTACTGCTAACCCGACAACCTTACCTTCTAGTTCCATAACGCCAATTCTAATATCTCTTACCTTTTCCTTTGCCTCTGGGTATCTGTCATCAAGGTAGTAAGCTAATCCTCCTACCTCTTGAATATCTTTATCAATCAATTCATTTACTTCGTCTAAAATTGAAAGTAAACTCGAAGTATCTTCTGGATATGTCCAACTCTCTGTAGCCAAACTCACTGTCAGTGTATTTACAAATCTATATTCTTTCATTTTATAACCCTCCTTAAAATAATCCATCTTCTTTGAAACTTCTGTATTTACCGTTTGCCCCAACTATGATGTGGTCTAATACAACAACTCCTAATAAGTTTCCTGCCTCATCTAACCTCTTGGTCATTGAAATATCCTCTGCACTCGGTGTCGTATCCCCCGACGGGTGATTATGGGCTAAAATTATTGAGTTAGCGTTTTGCAGTAAAGCCCTTTTGAACACCTCCCTCGGGTGAACTATACTTGAGTTCAAACTTCCCTGCGATACTTTAAACAACCCTGTTACCTTGTTCTTCGTATCTAAACACATTATGATAAAAACTTCTTCTGCCAATTCGCTTAACTCGAATACTTCCTCTAAAATATCTCTTGCCTTATCTGGACTTGAGATTTTCTTATCCTCAAAGTCATAGTTGCCACTTCTTTCTTTTACCACCCTTAAACCTAATACTGAAAGTCTAACTGCCATATCTTCTTCCTCCTTAAAAAGGACTGCTCTTTAGAACAGTCTTTGTAATATTCTATTCGTAATCTCTATCTGTGCGTCTGAATGTTCCTTGGTGTTGTCAACTGTGTTATACATTACATGGGCTAACTCATGGGCTATTACTTCCATGTTCGTTGCTATGAACGCCCTATCACTATTAAGGATATTTTTACTGTTACTTGCAACCAACCTGTTCTTCTTTAGGCAACCTCTATCAATGTAGATTTCTGACCCCCTTGCTACTGCTAATGCAGGTTCTGCTTCCTTAACAATTTCCTCTCCGCCGATTTTTATTTCTTTGTAGACTGTCATATCACCTATTCTAAATATGTTCCTATCAAATCCTAATCCTTTACTTATTACTCCGAATAACCATAAAGCCCTTTCTTCTATCTCGTCTACCGCACCGACTTTCTTTAATTGTGCTGAAAGTTCTACCCTTTCCTTTAGTTCCTTAATATGAAGGAAGTTTTCCAATCTTTCTAGGACTCTTTCCTCTAATCTATTTCTTACAATTATTACTGGTATCTGATGGTATTCCGCCAAACTTAACTTATCAACGAATAAATCTATTTCTGATTTCTTAACATAAAAGGTAATCTTTTCTTCCCTTAATTCCGACCCTGTTTTAACTCTCTCTACAACCTGTGTTTCTTCATCTTGTTCTAATGTAAAAGGAACTTCTGGTCTTGGCTCATTCCTTAACTCCATTTCCTCTATTACCTCTTGTTTCTCTTGCTCTAACTCTTGTGCAATCTCGTTAAAATCTACTGACTCACCTGCATCTACTTTATCCTTCACTTTTTCCAGTATTTCCTTGAAGTTACTAACATCAGTAGAGTAGACGAACTTAATCAATGGCTTGTATTCCTCAACTGGAACATATCTGTCAATCAAGTCTGCATACTTATCAATATCTTCATCTCCGCCTTTTATCAGAACTTCTTTGAACATTTCCTTTATTTCTAAATTCATTACCTCTGTGAACTTCTGTGACTTCTCATTCCTTATTATCTCTTTCCTGTCTGGACTCCTTAAATCTACTTTACCTTCTTTCAGTAGAACTGTTCCCTTTAGTCCCGAAGCGTATATTTCTTTTACAAACCTTTCTTGTGCATATACTTTGTAACCATCTCCGCCATAACCATCTTCGCTACCCCATTTGAAAGGTCTTATCCAACCTACTACATATTCGTTATCTATTACCTTTGCGAATGGGCTTCCGTCTGTATCCGTGAACTTTTTATGTTCTAACCTTTTTCCATTTAGGTAGAAGTTCATTCCGCTAATGAACTGGGCTACTTCCTGTACTCTTTGTTCTACTGTCCACACATTGTATTCATCTTCTAAATCCGTAAGTTCTACTATAAACCCACTTCGTCTTGCACTACCTTTTGTGGTGATACAATCCAGAGTGTTTTGCTCGAACATCTTCCTAACATCGAAGACTGCTTCAAATCCTATTGACCTTACCTTTATCTTATTCGCTACCATCAAGGTTGAGAAGAAACCTTCTCCGAATGGGTTTTGGCTTGATACTTCCTCGCCCCAACCACTTGTGCTTTTCTCGAATAAAACCTGTGGGTCATCTAACCCTACTCCATCATCTTCAATTATGAATTTATCACGTTCCGCTATAATCCATACATTCTTTGCTCCTGCCCTTTGGGTATTCTGAATTAGTTCCTCTATCCAAGCTAATCTGTCACCATAAGTAACTGTCCTTAACTTCTTCATCTCGTTGATAACATTAACCCTAATTTCTATATTCTTCATTGTCATTCTCCTTTATCTAATATAGTAGGAAGGGCTTTCGCCCTCACTTAAATTATTGCTTCCATTCAACCTCCCCAACGGCGGGGTTTTCTTCCGTTTGAAGTTTGTAAGAATCTAATTCTGTCTATCCTTGCTTCTTGGTAGCTTCTTGTTGGTGCTTGATTAAGCCTGTTTCTTTTCTGGACTGTTTCCTTAACCGTCTTAATCAGCCCAAAGCTAAATTCTCCTCTATCTTCTTCCTTTCTTGCCAGCCTACCCACCTTTCGATTGTCAGTATCGTAAAGCCTCTCTATCAGTTCCTCTAAGTTGTCCGGTATCAGCTCCTGCGGCCAGCCCACAAGTTCTGCTCTAACCTCTGCTATTAAGTCCTTCATTTTCTCCATTTCCAGTATCTCCAAGTTTGTCATTTTCTCTATCTCCTTTCTAACAATAAGGTAAACTACCTCTTAATATGAAACGCTTTTGGACTTCCTCTATGTAGTCTATTACTTGTCTACAAGTTGGGAATATCCCGTTTTCCTCAAACAATTCCCTTACATCTTCAACTACCACTTCTTCCATTCCGTAGCTTTCGATTAGCCTCTCTGCTTTTTGTAGAACTTCCTTAAACTTTTTAATTGTCATTTTTATTTACCTCCTCAATTCCTTGTAACTTAAATTTGTAAATCTTTTGACCCTCCAAATACTGTTCCACTTTCCTGTATGCTTCTGAAATACTTGTTGCTGTAACCCTAAATCTTTTAACCTTTCCTTCGACTTCTGCTGTGACCCTGTAATTGATTTTCTCTGGCTCTTTGAATTTCCCTATTTCTTCCCCTGTTACCAGTTTAATGAAACCGCTTTGACAACTTCCTGCTCGTTCAATGTGGTAGGAAGACCAGCCACTTGTTTGTCTGCCCATATCCTCCATGTAATCTTTTGGAAGAACTTCAAATGGAACTCCAAACCTGTTTCCCTTCTTACCAATCTGTCTTTCTGCTTTAGCTTTTTCTTTAGCTTCTTGGAAAAGTCTTTCCCTTTCCTTTGCCATCTTCTTGCTTTTACTTAATGCCATATCTTTTACCTCCCTCTGTCCTAATTATTGTATTACCTCCTTGTTATTTGTTTTGAGGTTCGTAAATGAGGTAAATTCCGAACTTGCTCTGGCTTCGGTGTGTTAACTTAAAACCTTCCCTTTTCATCCTGCGGTCTATTCTCTTTTCCTGTTCTTCTGTCTTCACATCAAAGGTTTTAATTTTCTTTATCATTATCATTGCCTCCTAAGCTTTATGATTTGTGGGTATCCCACTACACCTCATAGGGTGTTTCGGCTATTCCCCAATAGCCTCATCAGGCGGGTTATTTACTATCAAATATTATTTGTTCCAGACAACCTACTTGGGGCTACTTCCACAGACCGAGGATTTGCACCTCCATCACCTTCGGTTTGCCTGCGATATGTGCCTTACTGACTTTGGCAGGAAATTTGGTAACAAGCCCCCTAAATAGGTTCTTTAAGACTTGCCCGCTTTTAATCCTGTTAGTCCTCTCCGCCGTAGCGGTCTGATTGTCAGCTTGGTTTGTTCTTGTTGCTTTATGTATTGATAAATTTGTTGTTGTTATATATATTATATAATATAAAAGTTGTTTTGTAAAGTCCTCTTTTTAACTCTTTGGTTCGTGTTTCTGTGTATTGATAAAGTTGTTGTTGTTATATATATTATATAATATAAAAGTTGTTTTGTAAAGTTCTCTTTTTTAATTCTTTTTTAGCTCTTTTTCGGCAGTATTCTATGGAATAAAAAGAACTCCATCAAGATTTTTTCCTGATGGAGTCTTTTTTCTTTTCTTCTATTCTCTTGTAGAAAAACGAAGGCGTTAAGCTATCCTGTGTGTCCTGTTCTTTTATCCGCTTTAGGTAATCTTTTTCCCAATACTTTAACTGTTTCTTTTTCTCTGGCAATACTCATCACCTCATTAAGAGTATTGCCAGTTTTTACAAAGATTATTCGGCAAATGCTTGTTGGGCTAAATTAAGTTCTTTTACTGCACTTTCAATCAATACATCTAATTCTTCAAGACTTACATTAATTCCCTTTTCAACTAAAAACTCTACCACGAATTTTTTCTTTTCTGCCCCCATACCTCTCTCATTAAATATCTGTTCCGCCGCCGATACTGCTACCGACACCCAGAACATAATTGTTTCCCTTTGTTCTTTAGATGTCTTTGACTTTAGATAAGGCACTACCATATAAGTTATTATCGCACCAAGTATGGAGATAACTCCTAACACTATTCTTACAAATACTTCACCTTCCACTTAATACACCTCACTTTCTTCTTCGGAATAGTTAGGATTATTCTTAATCTTAATTACATTTTCTGCTTTTGCTTTATTGTAATAAAATCCTGTTGCTGTCGCCAACTCCGCAAACATTCCTCCTATTATATAGGAAAGAACACTTGTATCATTTGTCCTCCAACTCATAATACAACTGAATATCGTAATTAGTATTACTCCTATACTTACTCCAAAGAAAATCTTTTTACTAAACTCCATTCGCTTTTTCTTTTTAACTCTCTTACCCCTTCTCATTTCGCACCCCCTTATTTAAGCAAACCTTGTTGAAGTGCGTAGAAGAAAAACCCAACAATACCACCTAACAATAATCCTATAAACCACCTCATTGTAGATACCAGATTTCTTATTTGTTCGCATAACGCTTCCAACTGTGCCTCTGTCCTACTCTTATACTGCTCCAATTCATCAAGCCTTTTATCGTGGTTTGTCAGAGTTTTATCTATTCTCTCGAAGTTTTGGTCAATTCGTTTGTGTCGTTCAACACATAAATTTTCATTGTATTCCACTATTCAGCCTCCTTACAAATTGTTAGCAGGGAAACCCTGTCAAGAAACCCTGCCAACCCTGTAGCTGAATATTACTGTAGAATTAGGTCTTTCACATTAACTGGTGTGCATATACCATTCTTATCTAATACTGCTCTATCACCATTTAACTGGTCTACTGTGTAAACATTATTATAGACAAAGTTTGCTATGCTTCCCCCTGTATATGTCTTTGCCCCTTTCTTTACCTTTACTTTTGACCCTACCTTAATGACTTTAGGTTCTGCTACACTACCGCCTTCTGTAGTAATGAATGTCTGATACCCTGCCTTCTTTAGTTTTTCCGCCATATTATCTGCATTTGCTTTTACTGAATATGCCCCTACTTGAACTTTATATAATTCTCCTACTTTAACGATGTAGGTATCAAACCCTTTTGCCTTCAATTCTTTCTCCAATTTTATCGCATTTTCCTTAACCTTAAATGCCCCTGTCTGAACTCTATATAATATCTTGCTTGGTGCAGGTTTTGGCGTTGGTGTTACCTGCCCTAACCTCCTATTCACTTCTTCTGCTATATAAGGAAACTTACTCTGTAAATATTCCCCTGGGCAATTTGTGTTCGCAAACATATTGTGTCTTGTTAGATTACCATTCTTATCTCCTGTATAAATAAGTTTCTTAATCCCATTCCTTTTACAAATGTCTACGCATAATTCAATAGTTTTTTCTAAAGCCTTATCACTTACCCTCCACTTACCGCCTATCTCACAATTTGCTACCTCTATTGTTACAGCTTGATTATCATTTTCTGCATTACTGGAAGTCCACGCCCTGTTCTTTTCTTCTACATACATTCCTACCCTTCCGTCAGTTCCTACTCCATAGTTTGCACTTGCCTTACGGGAAGGTGACGCAAATATTTCTCCACAAGCTTCTACACTCAAATTTCCCGCCATATGATGTATGGTAATCTTCCTAATTTTATCTCGCCTTGGATTAGTGCTATTAGGCGAAATCCTCGTATAATCCACTAATGGACTATTGCTCATATTATCCTCCTTTCTTTTATTCACCTTTCATCTTGTTTTTCTATTATCTCAAGCAAATCATAATACAATTTACTTTTCATTCATTAAACCTACCAATTCTTCATACTGTTCTTGTGTAATTCTATTATGCAACAAAAATACATCTAACTTAATTTGCATATCCTCTTTATCATAATTACCACCTTGGATAACCCTTTTACATACTTTATAAGTCACTTATATCAACCCCCATTTCTATTAGAGATAATCTAAAGTCATTGTCTACTAAATAGGCATCTTGCTCGTTTTGTTCTTTCATAATTTGTATAGGTCTTAACACATGATTAAAGCCTTCTGGAAATATTCCAAATTCTACATATTGGCTACATTCATATCCAAAACCTTCTTTAATGTTCAGTTGATTAACTTCTTCGAGCCTATCTAATTGCTCTTGCGTTGGCTTAACTTCTATAAACTCAATTATTTCAGTATGTTCCCATTTTTCCTCAAAGTCTACCCACCAATCGTGACCTTCCGACATTACATATTGAGTTATTTCTTCGCCATGTTGTATATACTTTACTTTTTCGCTACATAAATGCCAATTTCCATTCTTGTAAAATATCAATATCATCACCATCCTTCTTTAATAGCTTTTCGTCAATTTTTAAAACAGTTCTATTGCCTTTTCTACTAAATATACAAAACCCAGAGGGTAGCAGTTAGGAAACGAGTTCAAGGACAGGCGACCAGCCGTAGTGAGCAAAAGTAGATGACGAATCAGGCGTGTGGTAGTAAGAAACGCCATTGAGACCACGGCAAACACTCCCATTCCCAACTTTTTCTTGACACCAAATATATGAACCATTTCCATAGTTCTTGTGAGTCATTAAATCGGCATCTGTATACATTCCATTAACACCAGTTCCAAAGTTGTGGCTCCAAATTGGCACATTATCTCCTACATTTGCAGGGTAAGCCCAACTTTTATCTATCGCCTGTTCATGAATTGGCAACATTAACCTATTCCATTCTGAACCTATTGCTCCCTTCATCAATCTAACTATATAAGTTTGCCCATTTTTCGTAACTCTTTTCCCTTCACTGCCACCATACACACAGTTTGCTGCATTTATCGTGTCCCAACTGATTGTGTGTCTAATTGGTTTTCGTGGTTTAAATATTATTTTCCCATCTATAACAAATTTCAGCCATGGTTCGTTTTCAAATTGTGCTACTCCCTGAGATATTCCACAAGCACTAGCAATTTCACTAGCAGAAAACAATTCACTAGCAGGTACTTCACCAAAAAACCCTTCTTCCATAGTCCCAATTCCAACTTTATTTCCGGGTGCATTTGACATGTCTACTATAGTATTTACAGTTCCACTCTGGACACAAACCCACTCTTCCCCATTAAAGAACTCTAGTGCCTTATCTTCATTTACTCTAAAACCATGCACTTCTCTTTGCGACACATCATCTGCCTTATGTTCCTCAACTGTAGTGCCATCAGAAAACTTTACTATATCAGCACTTGTTTCTGGGTGGACTATATCTGTATATCCAGGTGGCTTAATTCTTACTTTCTTTATAGCCACAATATCATTCCTCCTTTAATCAATTTCTTCGAACCACCAGCCACTATCAGGCTTTGTTTTTCCTATTGTTATTTTAGCCTTACTATTCCATTCTTGTTTCTCCTCGTCTGTTACAAGCCTGTTATTACTATCTTGTTTTAACTTATCTGCTCCATCTATCACATTTAAAAACTTCATCTTATCACCTACCCTATGATAGTTACTGTGTATTCATTCTTTGCAGGTGCTTTCGCAAATCTCAATGTTATTTTATTTGCGGTTGTCATTTCTATATCTGTCATTACTACTGCATATGGTGAAGCTGTTTCTCTTAATTGAACTATCACATCTCTACTATTTAACCCGTGTGATACTTCTATTACTGTATCTGAACCATTACCTATTTGTTGAGTATATTTCTTTGTTTTCTCTGCTAATCTTGTTAGAATAGTAGTTGCAAAGTTAGGGTCACTTCCTAATGCTTCTGCTATTTCATATAATGTATCTAATGTCTCTGGTGCTGAACCTATTAATTCAGCTATCTTACTGTCTGTATATTCCTTTGCATTATTCTCTGCGACACTTGCTTTAGCACTTGCTCCTGCGGGAGTTTCCTTACTATTTAACTCATCCTGTAATCCTGTTATGTTCTCTATCGTGTGATTATGGCTATTATCTTTTACTGAAATCTCACCATTAGCATTTATAGTTACATCTCCACCTGCTTTTACCCCGCCTAGACTTGTTCCTGCTACTGGCAATGTGTATTTTGTATCTGGTGGCACTGCCCAACTTCCGTCTGCTCTTAAATATTTCGTTGT
>Ga0134092_1001057_pt1 | contig 25129 bp, 26 predicted proteins | sample 3_6taG_FD_94454 | JGI IMG/M metagenome (GOLD analysis project Ga0134092, IMG submission 94454) | Switchgrass degrading microbial communities from high solid loading bioreactors in New Hampshire, USA - 3_6_20_6_A3 metaG | ecosystem: Engineered > Bioreactor > Semi-continuous > Anaerobic >... | reverse complement strand
TACAGCTATCCAGGTAGCAGCAATGGTGCTAAATTAGCAAAATTACTTCAAAGCAGCATTGTTTCCAGTGGAGTTTATACTGTTGACAGAGGTACTAAAACAGCTAACTTTGCAGTGCTAAGACTTACCAATATGCCTGCAGCTTTAGTTGAGATGGGCTTTATAACCAATGGAGAAGATGCAAATATACTGAAAAACAGGCAGGAGGATCTAGCTATAGCTATAGCAAAAGGGATATTAAGCTACTTTGGAATACCCTACAAAGACAGTGTAACAACCCTTTACAAGGTACAAGTGGGTGCATTTAGTGTAAAATCAAATGCAGATAATCTTGCTAACGAACTTAAAAGCAAAGGTTATGATGCCATCGTAATTTATCAAGGAGGGTACTACAAAGTACAAGTAGGGGCATTTAAGGTTAGGTCCAATGCAGAAGCATTAGCCAATGAACTTAAAGCTCAAGGATATGATGTGATAATAGTAGTGGTTTAATTAAAAGGCTAGGGAAATCCTAGCCTTTTAATTTTGGATTAGACTAAACAGGATATTAGAGTATATTGTATAATAAAAAGAAATGCTATCATACATATTGATAATATCATTTGAAAATGCTATTTTCTAATAAAATGTGGTATATTTAATGAAAGTCGTTAGAAAGAAGGGAGTTAATTGATTGATATTGCGCTACTTGGAACTGTAGGAAGTATGCCTATGCCAGACAGGTTTTTATCCTCCATGTTGATTAGATATAAGGGAAGAAAAATACTTGTGGATTGCGGAGAAGGTACTCAAGTGTCCATGAGATTGTTGAAATGGGGATTCAAATCTATTGATATAATCTGTATAAGTCATGGTCATGGGGATCATATTCTTGGTTTACCAGGACTGCTTTCCACTATGGGGAATAGCGGTAGACAAGAGCCTGTTTACATAATTGGTCCTAAAGGAATTGGCTATATAGTTAAGGGGCTATTAGTTGCAGTACCCTATCTGCCTTATGATATCTATCTAATAGAAACAGCTGAAAGTTCCATGTCAGTGAATTTTTCAGAGGCAGGGATTGAGATAGATAAAAATGATGGTATAAATACTACTTATAAAGACTTGATAATATCAACTTTAGAGTTAGATCATTCAGCATCATGTATTGGATTTAGCTTCTACATACCTAGGAAGCAAAAGTTCAATGTGGATAAAGCTTTAAGTTACGGTTTGCCCAAAAATTTATGGAAGAGTTTGCAAAGGGGAGAGAAAGTTACATATAATGGGGAAATATTTAGTCCTGGAATGGTGTTGGATGAGGAAAGGGAAGGCATAAAGATTTCCTATATAACTGATACAAGACCTGTAGAAACAATCCCAGACTTTGTTAGAGATAGCCATCTCTTAGTATGCGAAGGAACTTATGGGGATGATGAGGACTTAGAAAAGGCTATAGAAAATAAACATATGACTTTTTCAGAGGCAGCAAAAATTGCCCATGAAGGAAATGTAAAAGAGCTAATACTTACCCATTTTAGCCCTGCCATGGACTATCCTGAAGAGTTTATCAATAATGCTACTGACATCTTTTCAAACACTATTATTGGGTATGATAGGCTTGTCAGAAATTTAAAATTTCCTGAATAGTAGTTTTTATCAAGTCTTAAAAAGTTTCCATAATTTAATCATTTAATAGCAGCTTTTCTTTTCAAAAAAGATAAATTATTTCCCCCTTTTGAATAGTATATAGAGAGGGGGTTTTCTACGATGGCATTTAACAGGTTATCATTTGTTATAGGAATAATAGTATTCCTTATGATCTTTTCACAGGCAGTATTAGCCGAAACCAATGAAAAGGAGGTTTTGTTGGAAGAATATATAAGCAAAGGATATAATGCCAACATATTGGAGCAGAGGAATTTGGTACTTAGGTTTCAGGCAGAGAACAATTTGGTTGTAGACGGAATTATTGGGGAACAGACGATGAAGGCATTGAAAGAGAAGAACAAAAGAGTGGTGGATATAGTTCCAGAGGAGATAAAGGAGAAGGAATGGTTTATAGTAATAAACAAGGACAAAAAAATACTAACAGTATATAACTATGGAGAAGTATACAAAAAGTACCCTGTAGCTTTAGGTAAGAGTTCCTCTCCGACTCCAAACTACAAATTTACCATAATAAACAAGTTTGTAAATCCATACTGGGGAGGAATGGGAGGAAAGTACAAGCCAGTTAGAGGAGGCGATCCTAAAAACCCCTTAGGCAAGAGATGGCTAGGTCTTTCCACTGAAAAATACTGGGGCTATGGAATACATGGAAATGCAGAACCTTTTTCCATAGGGAAATATATTTCCCATGGATGTATAAGGATGATAAATGAGGACGTGGAAGAACTATTTGAGTATATCCCTATAAAGACAGATGTTTGGATTGGTACAGAAGAAATCCTAAAGCAGTGGGGCATAGAACATTATGTTGAATACGTGGAAGAAATGATTGCAATGTCCAATTTCATAAGGTGTATGTACTGATAAAAGCAGGTTGATATGAACCTGCTTTTATTTATTTGGATAATCTATTAGTGGAAACCGATATTTCCAACTCACATGAAAGGATATCCCATCTACTGCAACAAAAACTTCTCTTTCCTTTTTTCTATTGAAGACTCCCTTTTTCTTCTTCACTATGAATTCCTTTCTTAAATTGCATACTTCTATAGCAAAGCTACTCAAGACAAAATGATATTTAGTAGAATTGAAAAAGTCAATATAAAATTTGATTATTATTAAAAATATAGTTAAAATGTTTAATGGATAAATTAATATATTTAATAGTCCATATGGATTTTATAAAATAATCTTATGCATAAAAAAATTCAACAAAAATATAAAGTTAATTTTTTGTAACACACAAAACAAATACTTATTGGTATAATTAATAAGGAATTGCTTGAGAAAAGATAAAAACTACATTTTTAGGCATTTTTCGAGTTAATATTTTTTGCCTATATTGGCAAATATTAATAATAATAACCTTAATAAAAAAGTTGAAAGGAATGTGTTAGATGGGAAGAGGACTATCGATAGAAGAGCTGATGGAAGAAATAGAGTTAAAGAGGATTCAGCTCAACGAAATGGTTATTGACGATACAGACAAAGAAGATCTGTTAAAATTCAGTGAAGAGCTAGATGACCTAATAAGCAGATTTTATCAGCTGAAGTTCAATAAAAAATAAGCAGCATTAAAAATAATCTGCTTATTTTTATTGACTAAAAAATTATATGAAAAAATAAAGTATACCTAAAATTATTAGGACTAAAATAATTCCAATTATCCAATAAAATGTTTTTTTGCGGATGAAGAAAAATTTCATGATACCACCCCTTAAAATCTATGTACTATAATTTATTTAAGAATTTATAAATATATGCTAGAAATTTCAATGAAAGTATTTAAATGTTATTTATAAACAGGTATTATATATAGAGAGGTAAAGGAGGGGATTTAATGACAGTAAAGATATTAACCGATAGCGGTTGTGATTTGCCTGAAGATATAATAAAGGAATATGATATTGATGTAATGCCAATTGTAGTAATAGATGATGATACAGAGTATTTTGATAATGTGACTATAAAGCCCAAAACTCTTTATGATAATATGAGAAACGGCAAAGCATATAAGACATCACAAATACCAATAAATGTATTTCAATCTAAATTTGAAGAAATAGCTAAAGAAGGCAAAAGCACTATATATATTGCCTTTTCTTCTGGACTTTCAGCAACTTATCAAACATCAGTCATAACTAGAGATGAAATAAAGGAAAAGTACCCTGAGCTTGATATTACTATTGTGGATTCCAAGTCAGCATCCCTAGGTTTTGGTTTATTAGTATATGAGGCTGCTAAGATGGCTAAAGAAGGCAAGAGCAAGGAAGAAATATTAGATATGCTTAATTTCTACATAGAACATATTGAACATATATTTACAGTAGATGATTTAGAGTACTTATTTAGAGGCGGAAGAGTTACCAGAACACAGGCTTTTATAGGTGGTTTATTGAATATGAAGCCAATTTTAGAGGTTACTGAAGAAGGGAAATTACGCCCCTTTGAAAAGATTAGAGGAAAAGGTAAAGTATTGAAAAGAATGCTTGAAATAATGGACGAGAGAGCTAAAGATGCTGATTTGAGCTCACAAACTATAGGCATAAGCCATGGTGATGATTTGGAAAATGCATTAAAGCTAAGGAATATGATAGAAGAAAAATACGGATGTAAAAGCTTTATCATAAATAATATAGGTTGTGCTATAGGTGCTCATTCAGGTCCAGGAACCATTGCTCTATTCTTCTTAAGTGAAAACTATAAAGGATAGGAGATGTTCAAAATAAGAGCCAACGGAGAAGTGTAAAAACTTCTCCATTTTTGATTTTTAAATAGATCTGTATTTGTGAAGTAGGGATAGAGTGTAACAAAAAATTTATAAAAGAATTGTTGACAACGCAGGAGTTAGATTGTATAATATAAAGGTAGTCAGGAGCTGAGACTACAGATTAATTGGATTGTAAAGTGAATAAGCTCCTTTAGCTCAGCTGGTAGAGCACCTGACTCTTAATCAGGGTGTCCAGGGTTCGAGTCCCTGAAGGAGCACCATTTAAAGCTTGTAACAAAAGTTACAAGCTTTTTTTATATGAAAAAAACCTCGCTACTAGTTTGTAGCGAGGTTTTCTATGCAGTTGGAGAGGAGCATATTTATTATTATAATATTGTAACATATTTTTTATTATATTTCACAAGATAATTATTATAATAGACTAATCCTAAAATTTTTCATGGGGTGAAATATAGTGAAAAGGCTATTATCTAATGTAATACTGGTATTTTTACTTATTATATTGATTGTAGGATGTACAAATGAAAAGAATAAAAATGAATATATTGTAACAGCTAGAGATTATTATCCTTTTGATAACAATTTGAAGAAAACATACGAAGGAGTAGGTAATGAGTTTGCTAACCAAACCACCTTTATCGAATACACAGAAGAAAATAAGGCTCAGATAAAGATTCTAAGTCCTGGGACTGTAATAGTGAAAGTAGTGGAATATGAAAATGGTGAGATCAGGGAAATATATAGAGAAGAAGAATTTTACCACATTGAAAATAAGCTCAACTCCCATAATCAGGTGGACAATGTGCTATTAAAGGAACCAATAGAGATAGGCACTAGCTGGAGCACTCCAGATGGATATAAAAGGACCATTACAGGAATTGATGTAGATATTGAAACTCCTTATAAAACCTTTAAGGCTGTAGAAGTTACTACCCAATATGAAGAAAACAGAAAACAGATGGATTATTATGTAAAGGATATCGGTCATGTAGCTTCAATTTATATTGATAATGATATAGAGGTTAAAACTCTTCTAAAGGATTTATCAAAAGATCCATATAAATTAAGCATGAGATTTTACTATCCTACTTCTGATATGAAGGTTGTCTATGTTGATAGGGAAGTTGACTTTAATACAAATGATAAAATAGATGACATATTTGAAGGACACATGAAAAATCCAGGTTATGAGGAATTACTCCCTGTTATTGCTGAAGATGTAAGCATAAATTCCCTTGAGCTTGATAAAACAGATGGATTGATTAGAGTTGATTTTTCAAAGGAATTGTTATCAAATATGGATAATGAAATTCTTGTCCTAAAAAGCATAGTAAATACATTTGGCAGTTACTACAATGTGGAAAATGTATATATTTCTGTAGAAGGAAAGCCTTATGATTCAGACATTTTTTCTTTGAAAGAAGATGAGTTCTTTAGCGTAGATTACACTAATGTGGAAGAATATAATAAAAATTAAAGAACCCTGATATCAGGGTTCTTTAATTTTGTCCTATAAGTTGTCATCAGCGTCGTTATTGTTGTCTTTCTTGTTTTTTACATTGTTGTTATTTTTGTTGGAATTGCTGTTATTTTTATTGTTGTTACCTGATTTATTTTTTTTGGCCACGATAAACCTCCTCTTTCAACACATTTTTTATGTTTATTTTCTCTCTTATTATTCCAAGTTTGATAAAAATTATTAATCATTTAATTGTTTTGTTAAAAATATTGTTATAAAAACCATTTGTTTTATTCAGATGGAAACAATCTTTCCAGCTCTTCAATAAATCTAGAAGGTTTAATTCCTTCGCTATTTTTATCTACTGTAACTAGGATTAAGTGATTTTTAGCTCTAGTCATCCCTACGTAAAAAAGCCTTCTCTCTTCTTCTAATTGATGAAATTCCCCATTGTTAAAGGCGTCAATACTGCTTGTGGTTGGAAATTCTTCGTCAAATAAATCGATCATATAAACTCTATCAAATTCAAGGCCTTTAGCCGAATGGATAGTTGATAGTATAACTCCATTTTTTACTCTGCTGGATTGGTTGCAGAGGAATTCTAAGTACTTTAATCTTTCCATGAATTCAGTTATATTCTTAGTGTTTTTTGCGATTAACCTTAAATAGTCCGTTAGGGTTTTCAAAGTATCAAAGTTGTAGCAGAATTTTTTGCTGGCTTCCATTAGATAATCTTCATAACCTAAGTTTTTTTCAATAAACCAAATACCTTCATAGGGATTCATCTTGGACAGCTTTTTAAAATCAAGTTTCAAATCTAAAAATGTATTTCTGTAGAAATCACTAAGTCCAGGAATACTGAGGAGCCGATTGAACACAGTACTGCTGCTATTTAATGTTTTGATATAGTTTAGCTGTTTTTTAGATATAAACCCTTTCATCTTGTAGTATATGTTTTCAAAGGAGGCCATGTTTGTCCCATCTGTTGCCAACATGAAAAAGTCAATTATATCCTTTAAAACCCAGTGGTTGAAAAATTTCAATTTCATATCTCTCATATGAAAATCAATATTATTCCTTTCAAGATGCTCAATAACTCCAATGGAGGATAAGTTGTTTCTATATAGTATAGCTATATCACTGTGATTGCTATGTTTTTTCAGCTCTTCTATTAAAAAGAGGTACTGATCCTGTGGAGATTTGACTTTAACTATGCTAATAGGCTCCAGAAATGGATTTTCTGTAAAAATATTTTTATTATATCTTAAAGTATTGCTCTTTATGAACCTATTGCATACAGATACGATATTGTTGCTTGACCTGTAGTTTTGTTCCATGTAAAATATTTTGCAGTCTTTATATATTTTACTGAATTCAAACAATCCCTTTGGATAGGCACCTCTAAAGCTGTATATTGACTGATCGTCATCAGCCACTATAAATAGATTGTTCTTTGGATGGGATAATATCTTTATTATTTCCATTTGTGCTTTTGACACATCTTGTCCCTCATCAACCTGTATGTACTCATATTTATTTCTGTATTTGTTAAGAAGATGCTTGTCCATATTGAGAATATCTATGGATAAAGTCAGCATATCGTCAAAATCAAGCAATCTATTGATTTTTTTGTAGTTTTCATATTCATAGAATATCTCCTTAAAATTTCTTATGTCTGTTTTAAATTCAGATAGAAATTCTTCAGGAGTAATCAACATGTTTTTTATATAGCTTATGTAGTTTATCAGGTTTTCAAGTTTTTCCTCTGTAATGATAGCATGATTTAAAGAATGGTATATGCTTTTTATTATATTTATCTTATTGAGTTCCTTTTCCATATCTTCAATTAAGGTATATTTTATGTTATTTTTGAAAGCATATTCTTTGATTAAGCTGTAGCAAAAGCTGTGAATAGTTGAAAAGTGAACAGGTAGTGAAAATGTATTTTTATATAGCCTATTGAATCTTTCTTTCATATCCCTGGCGGAAGCTTTGCTAAATGTTATGGATAGTATCCTATCAGGGGATACATTGTGTTTAAGTATCAGATTTACAGTTCTATGTATTATGACAGTTGTTTTTCCAGCTCCTGGAACAGCCAGAACTAATGCTGGTCCATTGACGTGAGATATGGCCATCTTTTGTTCATTGCTTAAGTTCATAATGTAAACACCTACTCCTAAAAAAGTATATTACCTGATTATTCACTTATATAATTTACCATATATTCAATTTTAATAAAAGCATGAATGGAATGGATTTTCATATGGGTAATAATAGATTATAATAATACAAAAGACTGTTGCAGGTGATTGAATTGAAAAATGTACTTAGCCTATTTGATAAGAAACTGATAAACTTAATAAACAAAAACATGAAATCTAAGTTTATGGACAGGTTTATGGTAATTTACACAAATGTGGGAAGCCTTTTATTCGTTTGTTCATTTACACTGGCTTTGATTATATTTGGAAAAGAAAGAGTTCAAAAAGCAGGAGTTGAATCGGCTGTAACACTAATTGTAAGTCAGGGGATTACTTATACTTTAAAGATGCTATTGGGAAGAGAAAGGCCTTATAACGTGTTAAAGGATTTAAATACATACAATATCATCTTAAAGGATTATTCCTTTCCTTCAGGCCATACTTCCGCAAGTTTCTCCATAGCAACTATTATAGCTTTTAATATGCCTCAACTATCGTGGTTTGCCATAATATGTGCATTGTTAGTTGGAATATCAAGAATTTACTTGGCTGTTCATTATCCAACAGATGTTTTAGCAGGGATCATAATTGGTGTAGGAACCGGTATATTTACTCATCTATACTTCATGAATTTATTAATGGAAATAGTTTCTTCATTTTTTTAAATAATTAGAAGATTAAAATTGCATATTGGTGGTATAAATGAAGTAACAAATGTGAAAGGATGATGGCCATGTTGATGAGTAATTTCTTGAAAAACAGAAGGTCTATTAGAGAATTTAAAGATAGAAAGCTTAATGATAAGGTTATAGATAAAATATTAGAAACATTCAAGGAGCTTGAGGAGGAGTCCATAGGTAAAAACTTCAACTTCATATTGTTTAGAGATGGAGAAAAAGTATACAACCTATTAAAGGGAGTAGCTGGTTATTCAGGAGTTATGATCAATAGTCCTCACTACATTGGTGTAAGATTGAAAGAGGTAAATGACTTTTCAATTATGGAAGCTTCATATTTTGCAGAAAAACTAATGGGAAAATTGAATGAGTTAAATTTAGGCAGCTGCTGGGTTAGTGTTAAAGATGCTGATAAAGGAATTAAATCTGCTGCTTTAGGAGAAGAAAACAAAAATATTGGATACTTAATAGCTTTCGGATATGCCAAACCCAAAAATCCCTTTTTAGATGAACCTACTAGCCCTAGATATAGTATTGAGGAGATAGTATTTAAGAATGAGTTAGGCAATAGAGTATCCTTAGAGGAAATTGAGAGCAGAGGACTTGATGATTTATTCTACTACATAAGATTTGCACCCTCCAATTATAATAAACAGCCTTGGAGATTTATACTCAAGAATGATAAGGTTATATTGCTGTTAGAAATGGACGAAGGAAAAACAGATCTAATGGATGCAGGAATAATAATGTATTATTTTGAAGAAATGGCTAAGACAATAGGACTAAACAACAAGTGGAAATTGCTTGATAAAGAAATAATTGGGCATGAAGGAAAACAATATAGGTTAATTGGTGAGTATAGTTTATAATAGAGCAGAATATTATCTGCTCTATTTTTTTATTAATCTTAGATATTAGGTCTTTAAAAAAGTATTATAAACTGTTAAAATGCTTTATTGGATATATTTATTTTATAAAGTAATAATTTAAATAGATTTTGTGATAAACTATTATTGTATTGTTTTAAACTTATTCAGATTCAGAGGTGTAAAAGATGAACAGACATCTAAGCAGATATGACAGAAGGAAAAACTATATAATACTTGCAGAGAATTCCTACCTAAATGGCATCAAGGACAGGGCTGTCAAATTTTACAACAAGGCACTAGAATTTAAGGGCAGTACAGAGGAAACCGTACAGATTCTATACAATATAGCAATTCTGTATGATGAGATGGATAAGCCAGAACAAGCTTTATTAACTTATAAAAAAATTACTGAAATAGATGAAACTCAAGCTGGAGCTTTCTACGGCATGGCTACCATGTATGAAAGGCTTAATGATGAGGACAAAGCCTTAGAATGTTATTTTAAAGCAACAGAAATAGATCCTTACTACGATAGAGCTTACTTTTATATAGCTAATATATATGACGAAAAAGGTGATGATGAAAAGGCCATATATTATTATAAAAAGGTAATTAGAATGAAACCTGACGACTTCATGGCATATAATAATATTGGGTCTATTTATGAGGAAAGAGGAGAATATGAAAAGGCCTATGAGATGATAAAGAAAAGCTTAGAAATCAACCCCAATTACTTTAGGGCCTTATTTAACATGGGAGTTATCTATAAAAAGCTGGGAAATCACCAAAAAGCCCTTGAATATTATAGAAAGTCAATTGAGAGAAATAACAGGTATTCTGATTCATACTTAAATATGTCAGCCATATACATAGAAGAAGGACAACTGGAAAAAGCTATTGAAGTGCTAACTGAAGGAATTGAATACAATCCAAAGGCCAAGTATCTCTATTACAATAGAGCTTGTTGCTATGCAAGGCTAAACAAAACAGAAGAAGCATTGGATGACCTTGAAAAGGCGGTAGAATTAAGTTCTGATATTATCAATATGATAAAAGTGGATAAAGATTTGGATAATCTTAAAGGGGAAGATAGGTTTATCCAATTGATAAGATCAGTTGATAAAAGCATAAAACATTAATATACTTAAAATAGTGTATCTTAAAATAATGTATATAGAAAGGAAATGAAGCAATATGATATTTATTAAAACACCAGTGGAAATTGAGAAGATGAAAAGATCAGGTAAGCTTTTGGCAAAGGTTCATAAGGAAATTGCCAAGATGATAAGACCTGGAATAAGCACTTATGAAATAGATCAATTTGTAGAAGAGTACTTAAGAGAGCATGGAGCAATACCAGAACAAAAAGGATATAGAGGATATCAGTATGCTACATGTGCTTCCATAAATGATGAAATATGTCATGGTTTTCCAAGAAAAGAACCCTTAAAGGATGGAGATATAGTAACCATAGACATGGTAGTTAATATAGACGGATGGTTGGCAGACTCTGCTTGGAGTTATGCAGTGGGTAATATATCTGACGAAGCAAGGAAGTTGTTGGATGTAACTAAGAAGGCCTTATACATTGGTATAGAAAAGGCAATAATAGGCAATAGGATTGGAGATATTTCTCATGCTATTCAAACCTATGTGGAATCAGAAGGTTTTTCCATTGTAAGGGATTTTGTAGGCCATGGTATAGGAAGGAATATGCATGAAGAGCCACAAGTACCTCATTTTGGATTGCCAGGAAGAGGCCCAAGGCTCATGGAAGGAATGGTTATAACTATTGAGCCTATGGTGAATGCAGGTAAATACCAATGTACTATTGATGATAATGGGTGGACTGCAAGAACTATTGATGGAAAACTATCTGCCCAATATGAACATACAATAGCTATAACCAAAGATGGACCAATAATAATAACAGATCAGGAGGAATAGACAGGAGGATAGTTCTGTAGTCCTATTCTTTTGCCTTGTTATATAGATAATACAATAATGGGATTAAATCTAGGGGGTGTAGGAAATTAAATTTAAAGTATTGATTTGGTCTATACTCATAATATTCATCTTAACAGCGTGCGTACCTTTATTGATAAATCGTCCAAAAACAGACATAGATATAATGGCAAAAATGATTTCAAAACACATTAAGACCAAGGAGCCAATTATAATATACAACATGACGGTCTATCATGACTATAGGCTTACTGGTTATGTAATTGGAAATGAAGACAGATACAAAGAATTTGGTTATGCAGTATTTACTATAGGGAAAGATTATAAATACAAACTTGTTGATGTTATAGAACCAGATAAAACTACTATTATAACAAGTGATATTGTAGTATATGAGTTTTCAAAAATAGAATTTGGAGATTATGCTGATAAAAAATTAGCTATTATGAATAACAGCCCTAATCTTTCAAAAGTAGAAGTAATACTTGAAAATGGAGAAACTAAAATAAAGGAAGTTAACTCTACCCCTTCCGTTATAGTTTTTGAGGACATAGACGTAAACCTAGAACTAGAATACTATTTATATGGTAAAAATGGCGATGTTATTGAATGAAATAGGGTAGGCATTGTGTCCCAATTGGTAAAAAATGCTAGATGACAAGCTTCTTTTGGGCTATATTAATAGTAAGGGGATATTGTATAGAGATCTAAAAAAATATTAAGAGGAAGGGGGGAGTTTTGTGAATAAATATATTTATTCACTATTAATCATCTGCTTATTGATTTTCTTACCAATGTCAACAATTGCTGTATCTAAAGACATTGAAACAATGATAGTACCAAAAAAAGTTAGAGAAGCAGATTTTCAAAGACAAATTGATGAAATTATAGATGAATTAAAGAAAGAAGATATGGCTCATGCTCAATCTGTTGGGGACCACATTTATACAACGGAAGTAGTCCAAGTAAAATATAAAAAATTAGAAGGATATGCAGGAGGTCAACCATCTACAGGGACAAGATTTAGATATGGAGGAGGCTTCTTCTGGAAAGATTCTGGTGGCCCTACTGTATCAGGACAGGTTACATTTTCAGTTCCATATAAATTGGTCAATGTTTCTGTAACTTTGGGAACAACATCTGATTCTGAAACTCAATATATTGTATTAGTCCCTAATACTTATGAACACTTTAAACTATATGTGGAAAAGACCATGGAAGTAAGACAAGTAAACGTATATAAACAAATAACTCCTAACAGTCCTAAACAATTAGTTGAAATCAGATATCCAAGTACTTTGTATAGATTGGATTTATATGCAAAAGCAGTAAGATAAATTATTGGACTCATATAAAGATAAAATAGAAGATGTAGATAGGTAAGAGAATCACAGGACGATTAAAACAAAGCGGAAGCTTGTTTTAATCGTCCTTTTTTGTGTTGGATTTTTTGATGACAACCTCGTTTAGGGTGAAAGATTTGAAATGATAGCTATATAGCTTTCGTGATAAATTTTGTTGAAGAATGATCTCTTTTCGTATACAATAATTAATTAGCTATATAAATATTTGGAGGGGTCTATGAATAGAAATTTAGACTTGACTAAAGGAAAGATCACCAGTACATTAATTAAATTGGCAATGCCTATTATGGGCACATCTTTCATACAGATGGCCTATAACTTGACTGATACCATGTGGATAGGAAGATATAGCACACGGGCTGCTGCAGCAGTGGGGACTGCAGGAAACCTAATGTGGTTTGGTTCAGGGCTGATATTGATAGCTCAGGTAGGATTAGGTGTCAGCGTTGCCCATGCTTATGGAAGAAAGGACATGGAGGAGGCCAAGAGATATATATCCAATGGGCTCCAATTTGATATATTCATTGCAATATTATATTCTCTATTTTTAATATTCTTTAGAAAGCAGATAATAGGATTTTTCAATTTGAAAGAAATAGAAGTAATCAAAATGGCTGAGAGCTATTTGATGATAATTGGCTTTGCAATTGTATTTCAATTTATAAACCCTATATTTTCAACCATATTAAACAGCGGAGGCAACAGCGTTACTCCCTTTAAAATAAATACCATTGGTTTAATTACCAATATGATTTTGGATCCAGTTTTAATTTTTGGAGTAGGACCTATTCCATCTCTGGGAGTAGTGGGAGCTGCTATTGCAACTACCTTTTCTCAAATAGTAGTAACAATGATATTCCTCTATGTTGGGTATAGAAATGGTGAGATATATTTAAAGGTTAATTTCCTTGTTAAACCAGATATAGATTGCATTAAAAGAATTATAAAGTTAGGAGTACCGCCCTTTGTACAAACTGCTATCCATTCAGGTATAACCATGATACTAACCAGATCTATTGCCAATTTTGGACATGTGGCTGTTGCAGTAATAAATATAGGTTCTCAAATTGAATCCATAACCTGGATGTCAGCAGATGGATTTTCTTCGGCTATATCTGCATTTGTAGGTCAAAACTATGGAGCTAAGAAGGCACAGAGAATAAAAGAAGGATATAAAAAAGGCATGCAGATATTAGGTACTATAGGTTTTTTTGCTTCTCTCTTATTAATTTTAGGTGCAGAACCCTTGTTTAGAATTTTTACACCTAATGACCCTATAGCTATAAAAGAAGGAATAAGCTATTTGAGAATAGTGGGATTGTCTCAATTTTTTATGACTATGGAAATAGGAACTGCAGGAGCATTTAATGGATTGGGAAAAACTTTGCCGCCAACTCTTATAGGTATACTATTTAATGTATTGAGAATACCTTTAGCCATATGGTTAAGCAGCACTTCATTAGGGCTGTTGGGAATTTGGTGGGCCCTTACCATATCCAGCATAATAAAGGGAACAGTTTCTCCATTGCTGTACATTCATCTTTTGAGGAATAAGCTAGTAGCTATAATGGATTATTAAATATTATCTATAAGACATGGGGACGCAGATGAATAGAACTAGATGTGGTCCTCATGTCTTTTTAAATGCTTTTTCTGTAGGTTTTGTATTTTAATATTATGGATATTTTAATCATCTATTTGAACTTCTTGTCTTTTAACCTTTCGTTGAGATACAACATCAACTCCTAATCCCAATATGTTTTTTATTATTATATCCCCTTTATTTACTGGAGCTGAAACTACTGTGGAATTTATTATCTTTAAACATTCTTCAACTTTATTCTTTGGTATAACTCCAGTAGTCTTAACAGGTAAGTGTCCCATAGGTCCATTTTTAAGTATCACTCTTCCAGTTAATATTCTTGATGGTTCTGTTACCTCTTGGATAGCAAAATCTCTGCCTCTATTACAGCTGTTTCCTTCAACAGAAAAGCCTGATGGATCCGTGGGATTTTCTGTTATAATCAGTTGGCAACCAATGGGACATATTTTGCATTTTTTAATTATCTTATCCATATTTCATCCTCTCCTTAGTATAAATCCATGAATAATATCTCATAGTTATATGATATTATAAAAATTTATATAAGTGATAATAAATATGATATAATTATTGTTACATATTGGGTATGAAAATTGTGTAATCATTTTTGGGGGTGTGATATATTTGGCACTAACTCAAGAGGAAAAAATATGTCCTATTTGTGGCCAGCCAAACAATTGTCAACATGATGAGGGTAACTGTTGGTGTGAGAAAGTGGTAATACCAGAGTACATAATAGAAATGGTTCCAAAAGATAAGAGAGGAAAGGCTTGCATATGCAGGTCTTGTATAGAAAAGCATACAAGGGAGAGGGGGATGTAATATGGATGTAATTGAAGCTATAAATACCAGAAGGAGTATAAGGAAGTTCACAGGTGAAGTTATCTGCGATGAAGAATTAAAAATAATATTAAAAGCAGGATTTCAAGCTCCATCTGCCCATAATTTTGAACCTAGAGACTATGTTGTCATAAAGGATAGACAGGTAATTGAAAAGATAACAGAATTTCATCCTTATGCAAAGATGTTGCCTGAAGCTGGCTGTGGTATAGTCGTCTGCGGTGATAGCCAAAAGCAGCCAGAAATAGGATTTTTAGTAGCTGATTGTTCTGCATCTATACAGAATATGCTTCTTGCAGCTCATGGATTGGGGCTTGGAGCAGTTTGGTGTGGAATATATTCTGTAGAAAATTTGGTAAAATCCATGTCAGATCTTCTAAATCTTCCAGAACACATAATACCAATAGGAATGGTTGTAGTAGGAAAGAAATCTGCAGATAAACAGCCTAAGGATAGGTATGATGAAAGCAAAATCCATTATGATAGGTGGTAGTATTAGGCAAAAGGAGAAGCCGCCAGTAATTCTGGCGGCTTATATTATTGATGCCAATTTATGAACTTGTTCTCAATAATTGATACCAATTTGTACATCAATACGGATATAATTGTGAGTATGAATAGGCTCATCATTATCAAGTCAAATTGGAATACCTGACCACCATATACTAGAAGATATCCAATTCCTGCCCTTGAGACTAGGAATTCTCCTACTATTACTCCAATCCAGGATAGCCCAATATTGACCTTTAGCGTGCTAACCATAGCAGGAATTGACTGAGGAAAAACTAATTTTGTGAAAATTTGAAGCTTAGATGCACCAAAGGTTTTGAGAAGTTTTATTTTATTCTCATCTGCTGAAATGAAGCTGTTGAACATGTTCATTATTGTAATTACTATTGATGTTACAACTGCGGTAACTATTATTCCAGAGTATCCTGTTCCAATCCATATGATTATGATGGGTGCAAGTGCAGTTTTTGGTAAGGTATTTAGTACTACCAAATAGGGTTCTAACACTTTTGCCCAAAAATCTGACCACCATAGGCCTATAGCTATTATTACTCCCAATATAGTTCCAACTGTAAATCCTACAATATTTTCAAAAATGGATATGCCAACATGGTAAGCAAGATTACCATTCTTAGCCATATGCAAAAACATATTCCATATATCTGAAGGGCTACTGGTTAAGAAGGTGTCTATTAATTTCATTCTAGCAGCAATTTCCCACAATATAAGAGTTAACACAAATATGGATACTTGTGTAATGGTAATTATCTGTTTTCTTCTTTTGATTTTCTTTAGATATCTATAATGTTCACAGGACATGTCTTTATTTAACATGGATATCTAGCTCCTTCCATATTTTGTTGAAATAGTGTCTGAACTCAGGAGCTTCGCGGCAGTTAATGGGGCTCCATATTCCCTTTGGAACGGTTAACTGTATTTCAATTATATCCTTAATTACAGCGGGTCTATTGGAGAGAACTACGATTCTATCAGACATGGAAATGGCCTCAGCAATATCGTGAGTTACCATCAATGTTGTTTTATTTTCCTTCTTGAGTATTAGTCCAATTTCATCGGATATTGCTAGTCTTGTCTGATAATCTAGTGCTGAAAAAGGTTCATCTAGCAATAGTAGTTTAGGTTCCAGCATTAAAGTTCTTATTAGTGCTACCCTTTGCCTCATTCCACCAGATAGTTGATTGGGGTAGCTATATTTAAAATCTCCTAGTCCATAGGTTTCCAATAACTTTTCTGCAACCTTTTTGGATTCCTCTGTGACTCTGCCTTGTATTTCCAAACCTAGTAATACATTTTCCAAAATAGTTTTCCATTCGAATAGAAGATCTCTTTGGAACATATATCCTATGTCTTTAGTAGGCTTTTCAACTTTTTTGCCATTTAGAATTACTTCTCCACTAGAAGGTTTTAGTAAACCAGCAATAATTGATAATAAAGTGGATTTACCACATCCACTAGGACCAACTATGCCTATTATTTCTCCTTGGTAAACATCAAGATCTATTTTTTCAATGGCTTTAACCTCGCCATTTAATCTGTGATAAGTCATACTTAGGTTCCTAATATTTAATATTGGAACGTTACTCATAGGCATCTCTCCTTCAATCGGACACTTGGTGATACTTTATAATATTCAAAAAAATTTTTTCTGTGAATAAAGTATTAAATTTTGAAGGAAAATTGTTGGGTTTAATGGTATAATATTAAAGGTATTTAAAGGAGGGAATGAATTTGCATCAATACAAAGGAAAACTAATTGTACATACTGGTTCCATGTTTTCAGGCAAAACGTCAAGCTTAAAAAAGGAGATTAAAAGATTTGATATAGCAGGTTATAAGACGGTAGCTTTTAAGCCTTCTATAGACACCAGATATAAGAAGAACGAAATTACCACTCATGATATGACTTCTATGGACTGCTTTTTAGTAGATGACATAGATCAGGTGATGGATTATTGTCATAAATTAAATCCTGATGTTGTGGCAATAGATGAAATACAGTTTTTGGGAGGCACCATTGAAAAGATCATCTCCTCTATTAACGAACTGCTTGCTAAAGACATAACGGTAGTAGTAGCAGGATTGGATATGGATTTTACAGGCACTGCTTTTGAAATAGTAAAGGAATTGATGCCGATAGCAGATTATCTATATAAGCACCATGCTGTGTGTGTAAAATGTGGTTCTGATGGATGGGTTAGCCACAGAAAGTCTAAAGATCTAAGTAGGATTAAAATTGGAGCTGCTGATGAATATGAACCTTTATGTAGAAAGTGCTTTTTTGAAGAAAAGAATAATATGAATGTTGAGGAATAGGGGGACAGGCTATGGATGCTATAGATGCTATGGATGATTATTTGGTTTTTAAACCATCTCCAAAACCTATACATAAAGAATCTCCAGATGACCTTTGGATATTGTTTAAGGAAAACAAACTGCTATTAATAAATCAGGATGAAAAGTATAGAATTCCAAGATTAAAGGATATAATGAGTTTCCACATCAATAGAGAGAACGTTCAATATATGGGAGAGCTGTATAACTGTAACTGTTTCTGCGGAGAGATGGATCAAAAGATAGAAGGAGAAAATATTGAATATCTAGATTTATGGACTTTATCCAAGGGAGATAAGGAAATCTATACCCTTGCTATGAAGGGGAGTTTATTGTTAAATTGGTTAAAGCTAAATAAGCACTGCGGAGTATGTGGAGCTGAAACCTATATTAAGGACAGTTTCAACGAAAGGGCATTGGTCTGTTCAAAATGCGGCAACACTACTTGGCCTAGAACATCTCCAGCTATTATCGTAGCTGTAACAAGAGGAGATAAGCTATTATTAGTATATAATAAACAATTTCCTGAGAGAAAGTACAGCGTAGTTGCAGGATTCGTGGAATATGGAGAAACCTTTGAGGAGTGCGTAAAAAGAGAAGTATACGAGGAAACTGGAATTAAGGTAAAGAATATAAAGTATTTTGGTTCACAACCTTGGCCTTTTCCAAATTCCATGTTGGTAGCTTTTACAGCTGAATATTTAGATGGAGAAATCATAGAAGATGGAGAAGAGATCGTCCATGCTGGATGGTTTACCAAAGAGGAGATAGAGGGCAAATATGATAAATCCATAAGCATAGGCACTAAACTGATTGAGTGGTTTATAGAAAATCATTGATATTTTGAAAGGATGTTTATTAAAGGATAGGTATGCTCTATATGTTATATTATTAACATATGGAGCTTTTTGTTTTGGCAACTGAGGATTTCAATGAATTGCTAGAATTTTTCTTATATGTAAACCTTTACAATAATTTTCAATTTGATATAATAATTATGTAAACTATTGTCTTTAATCCATTTCCACTGTAATCAAAAGGTTATTCAAGCTTCATTTCAAATAGTCCAAATTAAAATACAACTAAATATTAACTCCATTATAATAGAATGCCTTTTTATTAAAAGGTATAGATTTTTATGTTTATTTATTAACAGTTGAAAAGGGGGATTTTATATGAAAGTAGGTGTATTTTGGAGGAAGTTTAGAAATGTAGAACAGCAGATGAAACTTACGCCTGAAAAGGTGTATGATGATGCTTATGAAGAGGCGTGTCATCATTATAACGCTTTAAAAAAAGCTGGCTATGACGTATGTCTACTAGAATGGAAGAAGGATCCAAGGGAGACTTTAAAGGAAATAAGAAGGGAAAATGTTGATATTGTGTTCAATGCATCAAGCTTAAAAGAGGTTGCATTTTTAGAGACCTTCGGAATACCATATGTAGGATCGGGAATTGACCTTATACCAATGAACAAGGCTAAGAGGAAAGAAATAGTTGCATTTTACGGATTGCCTACACCTAAATTTGTAGTAGCTAACGATGTGGACAGCATACCTGAAATCAACTTAAAATATCCTCTATTTGTAAAACCAATAGAAGGTAGAGGAAGTGCTGGAATAACTGAGGAAAATATAGTATATAAATATGAGGATTTACCAAAGGTAGTAGAGAAGATTACTAAAAAGTTAGGGCAAAAAGCCTTGATAGAGGAATTCATAGAAGGTAGGGAATTGACCGTTGGAATTATAGGATATAGAGATCCTGTTGTGCTACCTATTGTTGAAATAGGATACAACTCAGTTAAAACCAATACATTTGAACATAAGATGTACGATATGGAATTGATTAAATGCCCTGCTGATTTAACAGAAGAGGAAGAAAGAAAAGTAAAGGATGTGGCTTTAAATATATATAAAGTTTTAAACGCCAAGGACTTTTCAAGAATTGATATGATTTTAGGAAAGGATGGAATTCCATATTTCTTGGAAATAAACACTTTTGCAGGCCTTACAATGGACTCCAAGAAAGATGAAGATGGCAAAATGAAGATACATCATGGATATATGGGATATGCTGCCAAGGCATATGGAATGACTTCCTCAGAATTCCTTGGTAAAATATTAGAAAGTGCAATAGATAGATACGGATTAGCTGAAAAGATAGGCAAAAAATCAATTTCCTAGAAAAATCCCCTATTTGAATATCCTTCAAATAGGGGATATGTTTTTCTTATTTTACATAGCTATCAAAGTAACCTTGAATGTATACAATAGGTGTTCCTTTATCTCCACTTCCTGAAGTCAAATCGCAGAGAGAACCGATAAGGTCTGTAAGCCTTCTTGGAGTTGTACCTTGAGATAACATATTTCCAACTAAATCAGATTCTTTTTTCTCAATATATTCTATAATAGCTTTCTTTAGCTCTTCACCTTCTAGATGAGGGAATTCGTTATCAGCAATATATTTTAGCTTTATCTCATTAGGAGTTCCTTCTAATCCTTTCGTATAGGCAGGAGATACCACTGGGTCTGCTAGTTCCCAAATTTTCCCTACAGGGTCTTTAAAAGCTCCATCCCCATAAATCATTACTTCCACATTCTTTCCTGTTTTTTCTTTTAACATAGCCTGAATATTATCTACTATAGGCTGACAGTCTCTTGGGAATAGCTTTACAGTATTTTCTGTTGCTTTGTTTGAACCAAGTAGTCCATACTTTTCATTGTAACCACTTCCATTTACAGATTCAGTCAATATGTCATCTAGACCGTATATATTTTCTCCGCCATTGGATTTTAATATTCTTTTGGTTCTCATTCTAGAATGAATATCGCAGGCAAGCACATTCTTTGTGTACTTCAATATGGTTCTTGCATCGTTGGAAAATATGATTTCACATTCAGCACCGCATTTTTCCACTATTGACTTGTAGTATTCAATATAGTCTATACCAGTAAATGGATGTTTCTTATATCCAAATAGATTTCTAAACTGCTCTTCTGTTAAAACATCAGTCCAAGGATTTATTCCCTTTTCATCAAGTTCATCTATGGTAATCAATTGATTTCCTACTTCATCAGATGGATATTGAAGCATTAGTACTATTTTTTTTACTGCTTTTGCAATGCCTCTAAGGCAGATTGCAAAACGATTACGGCTTAATATAGGGAATATAACTCCAATAGTGTCATCACCAAATTTTGACTTAATATCCATTGAAATTGCATCTATATCTGCATAATTTCCCTGAGTACGAGCTACTACGGATTCGGTTATGGCTACAATATCCTTGTCCTTAATGGAGAAACCTTCTAATTCTGAAGCTTTTAGAACAGTATCTACTACTATTTCTGCTATGTTATCTCCCTTTTTCATAATTGGAGCCCTAAGGCCTCTAACAACAGTACCAACCATTCTTTCCATTTTATAAATCTCTCCTTTGTATTAGTTTGAGAAAAGATTCACATCTTTATACTTGTAATATACACTATTTCGTGATATAAGTAAAATAAATAGATTTAATATTAGATATAAGGAGTAGTTATATGTCTGTCAAATTAGATCTGTACAAAATATTTTGGGAAGTAGCTAAAAGTGGAAGCCTTTCAAAAGGAGCAAGTAATTTGTATATGACACAGCCAGCTGTAAGTCAAGCAATCCAACAGCTGGAAAGGGAACTGGGTATAAGGCTTTTTACCCGTACTCCAAGAGGGGTAGTTTTAACCAATGAAGGCCAAATACTATTTGAACATGTAAGCTCAGCCATGAACCTCATCAAGTTGGGAGAAACAAAGCTTGCTGAGTCAAAAAATCTAATGGCTGGAGTCTTAAGAGTAGGAGTAGGAGATACTATTTCACGATATTATCTTCTGCCATACTTGGAGTCCTTTCACAATGAGTATCCTAATATAAAGCTGAAGATTATAAACAGGACTACCTTGGAAATATGCCAACTATTAAAATCCGGGGAAGTGGACATCGGAATTTGCAATCTTCCCGTTGGAGACCCAGCATTGAATGTAATAAAATTGATGGATATACAGGATATATTTGTATGTGGAGAAAAGTACAAATATTTGACCCATAAAAAGATGTCCTTTAATGAATTGGCACAACTTCCACTAATACTATTAGAGGATAAAGCCAATTCAAGACAGTACGTGGAGAAATATATTCTGTCAAAGGGAGTGAGGATTGAACCAGAAATTGAGCTTGGATCCCATGACTTATTATTGGAGTTTGCAAAGATAAATTTAGGTATATCCTGTGTAATAAGAGAATTCTCCAAAGAGTATTTGGAAAGAAAAATTTTATACCAGGTAAAACTATTAGAAGAAATACCTAAAAGAAGCATTGGGGTAAGCTTTTTAAAAAGCGTATCCTTATCTTCTGCTGCTGAGAAATTTATAGAGTATTTAGGAAATAAATCTTCATTAAGTTGATATTAGACCTACTAATTTTAAACAGATTAGATGACTGAGGAGGAGGCCTTTTGAACAGGGAAAAGGATAAGATGCTTAAAGGTCAGTATTATAATCCTAAGGATGATCAGCTAGTTAAGGAAAGGGAATATGCAAGAAAGTTATTGTATGAATACAACCATACTCATCCAAATGACAGGGAAAAGGCACAGGAAATAATGAGAAGATTGATAATAGCCAAGGGCTCTTTTCATATAGAAGCTCCCTTTTACTGTGACTACGGTTATAATATAGTTGTGGGAGATAATTTCTATGCAAATTTTGGATGTGTAATACTTGATGTTAACAAGGTTACAATAGGGGATAATGTGCTGTTGGGACCATATGTTCAAATATATACAGCAGCTCATCCAATGGATCCTGTAAAAAGGCTTTCTGGATTGGAATTTGGCCAGCCAATTACCATAGGAGATAATGTATGGATTGGAGGAGGAGCAATTATTTGCCCTGGTGTTAAAATAGGGAGCAATGTGACTATTGGAGCTGGAAGCGTAGTTACTAAAGACTTACCTGATAATATAGTAGCTGTAGGCAATCCCTGTAGGATCATCAGAAAAGTGTAGGAAAACAATTCATTAATGTTAGGAGTGATTAAAGTGGACAAGAACTGTTTTATCTCTTGGAGTGGTGGCAAGGACTCTTGTATGGCTTTATATAAGGCAATGGAAGAAGGCTATAATCCTAAAAAGCTGTTTACCATGTTCAGCTTAGAAGATGGTGTCAGTACAGCTCACAGATTAAAAGAAGAAATCATCAAAGCTCAAGCTGCTGCTATGGGAATTGAATACATAACTGGAAGAGCTTCTTTTGAAGACTATGAAAGGGTATTTGTTTCTAATATAAAGAAATTCAAAGATGAAGGAATAGATTATGGAGTATTTGGGGATATAGATATAGATGGACATAGGGAGTGGGAAGAGAAGGTTTGTGAAAAAGCATCTATTAAGGCAATCCTTCCCTTATGGCAAAGGAATAGAAGAGACTTAGTAGAGGAGTTTTTAAATCTAGGATTTAAAGCCAAAATAGTGTTAGTGGATAAGAGTATGCTGGATACTAAATTTTTAGGACAGGATTTAAGTTTTGCACTGTTAAGAGAAATTGAGGAATATGGTGCAGATGTTTGTGGGGAAAATGGTGAATATCATACAGTAGTATATGATGGTCCTATATTTAAAAGACCTGTTGATATAAAATACAGTGCTGAAATAATTTCCATTGAAGATAGATGGGCTGCAATTGGGGTAAGTATATAGTAAATCAAATCTTACATAGGAGGTACTTATGAAAAGGGATGAAAATAGAGTAGAAAGGTTAAAGGTGTATGTGCAAGGAGTTTTAGAAAATAAAGATGGTAAAGCCCTTTATGATAAATACAAAGAGGATGTTGAATCCGTAACTCCACAGGAGTGTTTTGAAATATTTAACTCCAGATTAGAAAAAGGGTACACTCCTGAGGATATATTAAAAGTATTGGATAAGGTAATCAATGTATTTTATAAATCCCTAAACAGCTATTCATGGAAAAGGCCTGAGGAAAACAGCTTTATTGACATACTTATGAAGGAAAATAGTGCTTTAGAGAAACGACTTCAGAGAATAAGAGAGATTATATTAAATAAGGAAGTAGAAGAAAAAAAGGATGAAATATTGGAGATTGTAAAATCCCTTAAAGAGTTTAATGAGCATTATCTAAAGGAAGAGAATATACTATTTCCCTACATGGAGAAAAAACACGAAAAATTCAATGGACTTACTATTATGTGGACCCTACATGATCATGCAAGGGACAGCATAGATAAAGTAATCCAAGTATTGAAAGAAGAAAACTTTTCTTTGAAGGATTTCAATGTGGAAATAGGTAAACTTTTCTTTGCTATGCTTGGAATAGTCAAGAAAGAAAATTTGATCTTATTCCCTGCAGCTATGGAAGTCATTGATGACAGTGAGTGGGAAAACATGAATAAACAGAGCTTGGAATACGGGTTCCCATTTATAGAAAAGCCAAAGATTGATCCAGGAGAGAAGATAGAGGTTCATGGATTTAAGGATATGACCTTTAAAACTGGTACTGGAGAACTAACCTTTGAACAGCTAGTGCTTATGTTGGACACATTGCCAGTAGATATTACATTTGTTGATGAGAACAATAAGGTTAGATACTTTACAAGGCCTAAGGATAGAACTTTTCCACGTTCACCAGCAGTTATTGGCCGTGATGTAAGAAACTGCCATCCTCAAAAGAGCCTTCACATAGTAAACAAGATAATAGATGAGTTTAGAAAAGGCACCAAGGATTCAGCCATATTTTGGATAGATTTTAAGGGGAAAAAACTATTAATCCAATACTTCCCATTGAGAAATTCAAAGGGTGAATATAAAGGAGTATTGGAAGTTACCCAGGATATAACAGAGATTCAAAAATTA
>Ga0134092_1001051_pt1 | contig 25189 bp, 24 predicted proteins | sample 3_6taG_FD_94454 | JGI IMG/M metagenome (GOLD analysis project Ga0134092, IMG submission 94454) | Switchgrass degrading microbial communities from high solid loading bioreactors in New Hampshire, USA - 3_6_20_6_A3 metaG | ecosystem: Engineered > Bioreactor > Semi-continuous > Anaerobic >... | reverse complement strand
TATAATTTACTGTAATTATTGGTATTTGCTGTCATGTTGGCAGTGATGCTATTACTAAAATATTACTTTTGCTTTGCTTAATTTTTTGAGTTATGCAAAAGTCTCAATTTTTAATTCTTAATTATTAATTCAAAACCCACTTACTTAGGGCCAGGTATTCACTATTATGCATTCGAATAGGCTTTTTACAGCAGAATCCAGCATAAATTAGGGGGTAGTAAAGCATAATAAACCTAATATGGTATATGAGGTGATAAATTTGAACAAAATTGTTGCCGTAGAAGATAACCTCTCCCCCATCAAAGATTATCTGCTGGATCAAGGGTGTCAGGTAATAGATGTAGACTCTGCTCGCACTACCAAGGTAGATGCTGTTGTTATATCTGGGAGCAGTAAGGATCTAATGGGAATGCAGGATATAGTAATTGATGCTCCGATTATAGATGCCCGGGGTAAAACCCCCAGTGAGGTGTGGGAGAACATAATGCGTTACTAAAAGGTAATAAGGTGTGTTATCTGTGTTCATTTCTAATATAGGATAGGGGAGATACGGATGGCCCCCTTTCCTATATTAGAATCAGCGAGCCATCAAAACCTTACTTAAGAATGCCTGAGTCCTTTCCTCCCGGGGATGAACAATCACTTCCTCTGCCGTTCCCTCTTCTACAATTAGACCATCATCCATAAATAGAACTCGATCAGCTACCTCACGGGCAAAGCCTATTTCATGGGTTACTACAATCATAGTCATGTCTTCTAAGGCCAGGTCTTTCATAACTTGTAACACTTCTCCAGTAAGCTCAGGGTCTAGAGCCGAAGTAGGTTCATCAAAACACATTATATCTGGTTCCATAGCCAGAGCACGGGCGATGGCTACCCGCTGCTGTTGCCCTCCGGAAAGCTCGAAAGGGTAGTTATTAACTTTCTGTGCAAGTCCTACCTTATTAAGCAGCTCGCGGGCCTTGTCCTCAGCCTCGGATCGATCCATTTGTTTTACCATAATAGGAGCCATAGTTAAGTTCTCTAGTACTGATTTGTGAGGAAATAGATTAAAGTTTTGAAATACCATACCCATACTGCGTCTCATTTTACTTATTTCTCGATCCGAACTATAGACAGCATGGCCATTTGGACCGTTACTTACCATAATTTCTCCATTAATTTCTATTTTCCCCTTATCTATAGTTTCCAGGTAGTTTAAACAGCGCAAAAAGGTACTTTTACCTGAACCAGAAGGGCCAATAATAGCAATTACTTCACCTTTTTGTACCTGTAAAGAAACGCCTTTTAATACCTCTAATGAACCGAATTTCTTATAAATATCATGGGCTTGTAATACAAACATGGATCCTCGCTCCTAACGGTAATAATCAAATTTTGATTCGAGCCATTTAAAAAACTGCTGGACCGCACCAGTCATGATTAGGTAGAAAATAGCGGCAACAATAAAAGGGACAAAAGTACCATCGCGCATAACATGAGTTCGGGCTACTCGCGATAATTCACTTATAGCCAGAATATAAATTAAAGCGGTATCTTTTACCAGGTTAATTACTTCATTGCCTATGGGAGGCAGTACGCGTTTAATTACCTGGGGAAGAATAATATTTTTCATGGTTTGGATTCGATTTAACCCTAATACATCAGCAGCTTCATATTGTCCCTGGGGAATAGACTGTATACCGGAACGAAATATTTCCGCTAGGTAGGCTGCATAATTTAGGACAAAAGCCAGATAAGCAGCTATTTCACGTTCCAAACGCAAACCAATAGTCATTAAGCCAAAATACATGAATAAAAGTTGAAGAAGTAATGGAGTTCCCCTAAAAAGCCAAACATAAAATTCCATAAACCACTTTAGGGGCTTGATACGGGACAGCCGGGCAATACCCATAAGCATACCTAGAGGTAAAGCTGCGATTAAAGTTAAGAAAAATAACTTTAGGGTTACCGTCAAACCAGAAAACATGGACGGCAACAACATCAGAATATAATCCATCGTATACCCCTTTACTTATATTAAAAACATAACAGGCCAACAGATTACTGCAAGCCTGTTATGTAAATGATATCAGTAGTTAAGTGATTTGGCTATTTGTTTATTATATCTTCTCCAAACCATTTTTCAGAAACACGGGTAGCGGTTCCGTCTGCCTTCATTTCGTCTAAGGCTTTATCCAACTCAGCTTGGAATGCTTTATCTGTTAATCTTAAACCAACAGCAAAATCCTCAGCCCCAAAGTCTTCTTCCAGGAACTTATATTGTCCAGGATGTTGGCTTACATAGTATTTTCCTACAATTATGTCGACTACAACAGCATCAATTCCGCCACCCTGGAGGTCACGCATAGCTGATACATTATCATCGAATTCTAGTAGGTTGTCTTTGATAAGTTCATAGGTAGCAGTGTCAGCCATTACTGCATCTTGGGCACTACTGCCTGCCTGGATGCCAATCTTTTTGCCTACCAGGTCAGCTTTAGTCGCAATAGTAGAATCAGCATTTACTACAATAACCTGGCGGTTTTTGATGTAAGGTTTGGTAAAGAGCATCTGTGTTTTTCTTTCTTCGGTTACCGACAGTCCGTTCCAGATCACATCAATATTACCGGAGTCTAATTCTTCCACTTTGGCATCCCAGGCAATAGGCTGGAATTTAACATCGACGCCTAACTTCTTAGCGGCTTCTTTAGCTAAATCGATATCAAAACCTACGATTTCATTGTTTTCATCTCTGAAGCCCATAGGAGGGAATGCATCATCCAGACCGACTACAAAGTAGCCCTTCTCCTTGATATCTTCCCAGGAAGTATCAGCCTGAGTTTGTCCTTTATCCGGGGTTTTATCAGCGTCCTTCTCTCCTGTCCCACAGCCCCCCAATACTAGTGCCAGGGAAAAACATAATAATAGAATAAGTGCTAGTTTTCTTTTCAATTTGACAGCCTCCTTCAAAATATTATGATACCATTAGTTTACTTTACTATGTTAAACAAGTAAATAACTAAAATTAGTGATTTTAAACATAATAACTTTTTTATTAGGAAAAATAATGATTAGCTTATATTTTAGAAAGGTGGCTAATGATGATGGATACCAAAAGAGCTCAGGAAATTATGGATTCTTTAGGAGTAATTGAGGTTTTATTACGGGGACGCCCAGTATGGATAGAGGATTTGGAGGGCAGTCTTGCTCAGGTTAGATTCCTTGATGATACACATAGTTTTAAAGTTCCTGTAGGGGAACTGCAGGAGGGAGACTAAAGAGAATAAAAGTTAATTTCACACTGGTTGGGGATTTGTTTTATAATATTGGTTATACCTACAAAAAGCAATAATGTGCAGGTTTGAATGCATAAATATTCGTTTATTTAAGTAATTTTTAAAAAATTTTCATTCCTATAATTCCGCGGGCTCCGCGTCAAATTATTCACCTTATGTATATTTTTTTACATTGTAATCAAATAAATTGGGGAGAGAAGGATATGGATATTACTGCATTGTTTATAACCGCTTTTTTGGTAGGTTTATCAGGTGCTTTAATGCCCGGACCTCTGCTAACAGTTACTATTGCCGAGAGCGCTCGGCGAGGGTTTATGGCCGGGCCCCTTATTGTATTAGGGCATGCTTTGCTGGAATTAGCTTTAATTATAGCCTTACTGGCCGGGCTTGCGTATTTTTTGCAGAAGTCGCAGGTTACAAATGTTATTTCTGTAGTTGGAGGAATTTTCTTAATTTTTATGGGTCTTAATATGTTAAGCGATGCTCTTAAGGGCCGGGTTACACTGGCAACCAGCGAAAAGGAAATGGTTAAGAGTATTAATATGCATCCAGTGCTAGCCGGAATTCTGGTAAGCCTGTCCAATCCCTATTGGGTTATCTGGTGGGCTACGGTTGGACTGACTTATTTAACTTTGGCACTAAAAAGCGGGGTATTCGGCGTAGCCTCCTTTTTTACCGGGCATATAATGGCTGACCTGTTCTGGTATTCCCTTATAGCTGCAGCCATTGCTGGTGGCCGCCGATTTCTCAAACAGAAGATTTACCAGGCTATTATTATTCTTTGCGGTCTTTTCCTGGCAGGTCTAGGTGGTTACTTCATTATGCAAATAGTTTAGGGGGCAAGCCTCATTTATTTATTTGAATCCTTTATCTTCAGACTTTTCAAAATGCAAATCCAGCCCTTTTAGCGAGTAAACCTTTATAGGATTAGTAAAGCCTTTAACCAATTCTTCTCCTACATAGTAAAGGGAATCCTTGACCTCGCCTTCAGGTAAGCTATTATAAGAACGCTCTGAGACTAGTACCAGAGTGGTGAAGAGCTTGGTTAAAGCTTCTGTGCGGGAGGCCAGGTTGACATCCTCACCAATAAGGGTATAGTCCATGCGTTCAGGACTACCTACATTACCTACAACTGCCTGACCCGTGTTAATACCTATAGCAACTAAGAGGGGAGGGGAGCCGTCCTTTTCCGCCCACTCCTTGTTAAGCTGTTTTATAGCTTCCTGGATTTCAACCGCTGTTTTTATGGCCCGTTCCACATGGTCTTCATAATATATGGGAGCTCCAAAGAAAGCCATCAGTCCGTCCCCCAGGTATTTATCCAGGGTACCTCCATATTTCTGAATAATGCGGGTCATAACTGTTAAGTATTCGTTAAGCCGGGCGATAACTTCCACCGGGTCTTTATTTTCGCTATAGGCAGTAAAGCCCCGGATGTCAGCGAACATGATGGTAACTATTTTCTTAGCACCGCCAAGTTCAATGCTGTCTGGATTTTTCATAAGCTCTTCCACAACATCAGGCGAAACATATCGGGAAAAGATTGCCCGAGTCTTACGCCTTTCCATTTCTGCCTGGATGAAGTCTGAAGCAGTAACTACAACATAAGTTAACAGGATAAGAAACAGAGGTGCGGCCAGGTTAAGCCACCAGCGGTGGTACCACATTCCGTAAACTACGGCTATACTTATGACCACAATGAGTAAAGTACCTAATAATCCTTTCCAGGGACCGCGTTTTCCAACCAAAAGGGCGGTTAATATACCATTAAGGAGAAGGAATAGAAAATTATAAAAAGGTTTGACTGGTGTGTACCACACATTGGACAGCAAACTCTGGGTAATAGCAGCATGAATTTCTACTCCCGGAGTCTCGGGTGATCCGCTTTTTACCATGTTACTAGTAGTAAAAGGGGTGGCATATACATCGTGTTCATCCTGAGTGACGGAGCCGATAAAAACAATCTTATTCTTAAAGAATTCCGGTTGAACTTTTCCATTTAATACATCAGCATAACTTATATAGTTAAAGGTCTCCCGTGGCCCCCAGAAAGCCGGCAGAGCTTTGTTTTCATGGTCTATAGGAATTTTGTAGCCGTTTATATCCAGAAAGCCGGGAACATTTTTCAAATACTCCACATTAAGATTGTTGCAGGCCAGATAAGTTGCCAGAGCCAATGACGGGATGGGAAAATCAAAGGTATTTACATCTACTAAAATAGTACGGCGTACTACTTGATCAATATCGGTAGGTGTATTGACAAACCCAATACCGTTTGTAGACTCCATAAAGATTTCATGGGGGAATTTGGCATATTGTAATAATTCACCGTTCTCATCTGTCTCAAAGTCAAATTCAAATGGTAAAATCACTCGTCCATGACGTGCTATCGCCTCAGCAAAGGCCTTGTCATCATTCGGTTCTTTTAAAGAAGAAAAGGTAACATCAAAGGTAACTGACTGCGCATCCTTTAGTTTATCCAATAGGTTAGCATGCACCAAGCGGGGCCAGGCCAAGGGGCCTATTTGTTCTATGGAATAATCATCAATAGCAATGACTACTACTTCTTCACCTGGGTCTTTTTCTCCACTAAGGCGAAACCAGGAATCGTAAATTTTAAGTTCTACTCGATTAAAAATTCCCAAGGCGACAAGAATTTGTATCAATAATACAAGAATAATAGGAATGAACAAGCGATGATTGGCGATGGAAGAAACAGACAATCGTAAACGTGAATCGTTTACCAGTTTGTCTTTAGGCATTTATAATCCCTCTCCCCTATAAAGCTATTCTGTATTAACCTTTATGATCTCATGGAACATCCCCAAAGGGCACAAGGCTACTACTAATAAATAATTGATTCCACTGCAAAAGTAATAAATATGCATAAGGTTAAATAGTTATGCGCGGAACACGTACCCCAAGGGCACACGGATGTTCACTGCGTTCACAACTAATGTAGTACCTAAGGCACTACTGATGTTCGCTCCGCTCACAATTATGGTTGCGGAAATCGAAGGAAAATAGACATCGTTATTTAATAATGATATTAATAGGAATACGGAGTATTTCTACAATAATTCTTAATTTTTAATTCTTAATTATTAATTGAAAATCCACTTAACTTAAGGCCTATTATTCACTGTTATGCATTCGAATAGGCATTATTGCAGTAGAATCATAATTAGATTTTTATTAAATTAATTATTCACTCATTTTAATAAATACTGGGGTTTTTGCAGCAAAATTAATCAGTGTAATTTATACTAAACATTGCTTGTAGTGTCTATTTTTCATACTTATTAGCGATAAGGCAATTTGGCAGTACTGTATTCCTGTACGCAAATATTTCCGTCCTCCAGAAAAGCTATTTCCGGATAAGGTCTTTTATCTTCATTATCGCTAGCCCGGGATATATTATTGGCAATACGAATTTGGCTGGGAACCAGGTTAAGTGCAAACACTATACTATCTTCTTTACCATAGTATCCGGCATGAGCTATACCAGCTAATTTACCCAGAACAATGATGTCACCTGCTGCAGTAATTTCTGCACTTTCATGTACATCACCCCAGACTATTACTGAGCCTTCAGAGTGAACCTTCTGACCACTACGCAGGTTTCTACGGATAATCAATATGTTAGTATCTATCTTAGGAATTACCGGTTCTGGTTTTTTTATTTCGACATGTGGTTCAGGTGAATTATTTTTGGCCGAGGTATTGTTAAGAATCATACCATTATTCAGGCATAATTTCTGTAATTCCGCTATTTCATCATGGGATAGTTCATTTAAACCTTCTCCCCGAAAAATAACCCGCGAACCACTAAATAGTTGCTTGTTAGCTATTATTTTCTCTTCCATTAGTTTGCGGTACTCTTCGAAACTGCCATGGCTAAAAAATATAACCAGGCTGTCATTTATACCTTTTATTTTTAGCATTTACTGATTCTACCTGCCTTTTAAGGGTATGCTAATGTCGAGAGCTGCATTTCTTCCCTCGGTAATAATTCTAACTTCAGGTGCCCCATCGACTTCGATGTGCTTGGCAATAACCTGAATTATTTCCTCTTTGATAACCTCCATTACTTGCGGTGATGTTCCTAAACGGTCATGGGTTAGTACTAGGCGCAAACGGTTATTAGCCTGTCTCTTGCTTGAATTATTATCGTTAAAAATTTTACTAAAAAAGTCCAGCACTTTATAACCTCCCTTATTTTCCAGGGAACAAGTTACGCCCGAGATTCTTAATGCGAGTCCATAATGACACATCCGCGAATGTGGGGAAATCAACTTTTTCTCCTAGAATTCGGCGAGCAATGTTATTAAATGCAATAGCGGCCTGAGATTGTTCGTTAAGGATAATTGGTTCTCCCTTATTAGTTGAAATAACTACGTTCTTATCTTCGGGGACTACTCCTAATAAGTCTATGCAAAGGTGCTCCAGCAGGTCTTCAATACTTAACATATCACCGCTTTTTACCATATCGTTTCTAATACGGTTTATTACCAGTTTTATATCTTGAAAGTTAGCTGATTCCAGCATACCTATAATTCGGTCGGCATCACGCACTGCCGACACTTCGGGGTTAGTAACTACGATAGCTCGATCCGCAGCAGCTATGGCATTTCTAAAGCCCTGTTCAATTCCTGCAGGACAGTCAATAAAAATATACTCAAAATTAGCTTTTAACTCAGCACATAGCTCTTTTACTTGTTCTGGTTTAATATCGTCCTTATTGCGGGTTTGGGCTGCGGGAAGCATATACAAATCAGGAAAACGTTTATCCTTGACCAAAGCCTGTTTTAGAGTGCATTCTCCTTCAATAACTTGGACAATATCGTATATAACCCTGTTTTCTAATCCCAGGATGAGGTCTAATTTTTTTAATCCAATATCTAGATCCATAACAACTACTTTATAGCCTAGTCTAGCAAGGGCGCTGGCAACATTGGCAACGGTTGTAGTTTTACCAACTCCCCCTTTCCCGGAGGTAACAACAATTACTTGACCTTCAGCTGGTTTTTTATCCATTAATTTGGCCTCCTTAGTTCATATGAAAGAAAAATGAGCAAATTATATTTGACAAAAGAAGACACATATATATAATTCTAAATCATAAACGGTTTTGGATAAACTGCTATTTTGTGAAAATAATAGAATTGTCGAAAAAATTTTTGAATGTTCTATAAAAAATTCATGAGCCCGGGGGTGGGCTCATGCGGAGAGGGAATGTGATGGAAATTGTATTATTTAATTGGGGGGTGAAGGTTACTTATATATTACAATTATCGACATTAGATGACAAGACCATTGGCTATCAAAGTGCTTGATAATACTCATAAAAATAAATTATGGCAAAAAGATTTTGCTGCAATAATTAACTGATTGTATAAAAGTAATTGCATAACCATCCAAAGTAGTGTCCATCGGAGATAGGGAGATATTAAATAAAGGACTATTGTCTTCTTAATAATCCCTGTTCTTTATGTGAATTGGTGGAGAATTATTCTATACTACTAAAAAAGCTGGGGTTGGATAATGATTCTTTTATCGCGATTATCAAATCCCTTTGGGAGTGGCTGTTTTGCCTGACCGTTAATATCCGTCAGATTAGGACTAGCCTTGATAGTTACTGCTTGGCTGTGCCATTGGGCCAAATTCCTTAAGGCATTAAGCTGTTCTTTGTGACCTGCCTTAGCTTTACGTAAGGCTCTTCTTAAGGTGATATAGGAATTTTCAATGTCCTTCTCATTGACCGGGAAGGGAAAACCATCTTTACCGCCATGGGCAAAAGAGTAACGAACCGGGTCGTTAAAGCTGGGCTTTACCCCATAGGCCACTTCAGCCACCAGGCATAATGCACGTAATGTTCCTGGCCCCACACCAGGAATATTCAGCAGCTCTTGAAAATTTTCCGGTTGTTTCGTATAAATGGCATTTAAAGCTTTATTAAGATAGGAACTATGAGGAATACAGTGCTGGTTAGGAAGTTTTAGGCTAGGAAGTTTTTCCTCTATTTTTTTTATTTCGCTAATTATTTGGTACGGGTGCATACATGCTATTTTATTACTTAGATCACGAATTTCCCTGTTTTCATGGGAAACCAGATTAAGGGTTTCATGTACAGTGTCACAACAAATAGCAGCTTGAGGCTCCTCAGTAAAATCCTGGACTTTGGAACTAAGCCAGTGATAACGGCGGGCTTGTCTTAATTCCTTATTCATACCCTGCTGGATAATAGCCCATTCCCCCGAGGAAGTAAAAACAAAGAAATGATGGTAAAGCTGGAAACCATCCTGTACGGCAGAATTATCAACCTTGGCTGCCATCTTACTGGCATATATTAGTTCATCTGCCTTGGCATTTACAGGATATTGATCAAATACGGAAATAATCTCAACCGGTGTATTACGGGATGCTTTTCCTTTTCCCCCGGCAAAGAATAGACCGGCCTGGGGAGCTATATCGCGAAGTCCTTCTTTAAGGGCTCCACAGACAGTAGTTGTCACCCCCGAAGAATGCCAATCAAAACCAACTACACAACCTAGAGCCTGGAACCAGTAAGGGTCAGATAGTCTTTTTAGGACTTCAAAGGTACCTTTATCCTCAATTATCACTTCTATAATAGCTGAACTAAGTGCCTTCATGTGCCTAAACAACCAGGCCGGACATTTACCGCCATGTAGCGGAAGGCTGGCACTTCCCATTTTCATGTTAAAATCTCTCCATTACCATAAATTTTATCACGAGTTTTTTAGATGCCAGATGAAGTAAAAGCTGAAAAATATGATTCTGCTGCGAAGTAAAAAACACGCATAAAGTTGACTAATTTTTTTATTTCAAGTATAGCATAGAAAATAATATACGAACAGAAGTTCGTAAAAGAGAAATATAGCTTTTTGCTTGCAAGGAAATGCTGATATATACTGTATAAAGAATATAAGGCTAAAGAAAACCCTGATAAGTTTGAATTTTGATTCACTGCCCAAAAGCCTATTCGAATGCATAATATTTAATGTTAGACCTAAAGAGTGTTGTTGAAATACTCCGTATTTCTTTTCAGTAGCTTTGAAAAATATTATATTCCTCTAAATACCACATATGGTTCTTAACCTAAATTACAGGGGAAAGGAAGCTCAATGGTGCAGCTCTTAAGGAAAATAGGTGTTTTTTTAACTGGATTATTATTATTTGCCTTTTTCTTTCTATTAGGGGCATCTTTGACCCAAACTATGCCTAAAATCCTATTGGTAGTTACAGGAATCAATCATTGGCAATATCAGCCCCGAGAGCAAAGTGTTCTATATTATAGCGACGGGCAAGAAATGCAGCGGCTGGGATATAAGAGGATATATAGCGAAGAATTTCCTGATTTTTTGAAAGAGGTTGTAGTTGCTGTAGAGGACCGCAGGTTTTATCAGCATAATGGACTGGACGCCCGAGGTATAGGCCGGGCGATATGGAATAATCTGCGGGCTGGCAGTAAGGCTGAAGGGGGAAGTACTATAACTCAGCAGCTAGCCCGCACCCTTTTTCTAAGTCAGGAAAAAACCTATACCCGCAAGATTAAAGAAGTTTTAATTGCTGTAGCTATAGAAGAAAAATACAGTAAAGATGCTATTCTTAACATGTACCTTAATGAAATCTACATGGGAAGAGGATGTTCAGGTATACCGTGCGCCGCTCTTTCTTATTTTGGTAAAGACATTTGGCAGCTAAATAAGGCCGAGATGACCATGTTGGCAGGTATTATCCAGGCTCCGGAAGCCTATGCTCCCGAACGTAATTTTGAAGGCCTTAAATCCCGACAAAATACAGTGATTGATGTTGCAGTTGAACAAGGTATTTTGGGATGGGATGAAGCTGCTGCTTTAAAAGAGCAGCCCCTTTATATAAAAGAGTATGTCCCTAATAACAGTGTTCATCCTTATCTTACCAGCTATATTAGCAGCAAAATTGAAAGTATGCTGGGGTCAAAGAGTATGTACCAGGCCGGCTTAAGGATATACACGACCATTGATAGACGTATGCAAAAAGCAGCAGAAAAAGCAGTTTACAATCATGCTCGGTCCCTGGTTAATCGAGGTATAAATGCTTCGGATATTGCACTCGTCTCAATAGATCCTACCAATGGTGCGATAAAATCAATGGTGGGCGGGACGGACTTTCAAAAGAACCAGCTAAACATGGCGGTATTACCACGACAACCCGGTTCAGCTATAAAACCGTTAATTTATGCTGCAGCTATGGATAAAGGCCTTATTAATGCTGATTCCATTATTAATAATAAACCCCGTGATTTTGGGGGATATATGCCTAAAAATGCTGGATCGGCTCCGGATAAAACTAGTGTTAGAAATGCTTTGGTTAATTCCTATAATGTGGCTGCTGTTGAGGTCTTAAACCAACTGGGGGTAGAGGAAGCTTATTCCTATTTACAACGCTGGGGGATTACTACTTTGCAGGAAGAAGATAAAAACCTGGCCCTGGCTTTGGGAGGTATGAACCAAGGTATTTCACCCTTGCAGATGGCAGCGGCCTTTGCGGCTTTTCCAGAACAAGGGAAATATCGGGAATATTTCTGTATTAGTCGCATTGAAGATGCCAGCGGAAGAGTAATTTATACCAGTAACCCAAATTCATGGCAGATTATCAGCCGCAAAACTGCCAAAGAAATGGATTCTATTCTTAAGGCTGTTGTAAATTATGGAACCGGGAGTAGGGCTGCAATAGCTATAAGTAGCGGCGGTAAAACGGGGACAACTACTGATAGCCGTGACTTATGGTATGTAGGGTACACCCGGGAACTATCTACTGCTATCTGGGTTGGTAATAGTGATGGTACAGTGGTTAAAGGTTACAGCAGTTTCGGGGGAAGTGTAGCTGCTCCTGTTTGGAGAGACTACATGAATACCCTCTTCTATGGCGGTGTGTTCCAGCAAAAGCCAGCTCCAATTGTGGAAGAAGAAGTACCAGAAGTACCAGATGATTCGGAAGAAACATTGGAAGTAGAAGAAGGACTGGAGGAGGAAAAACCAGAGGAGAATGGCATGCCCGAAAGTGAATCAGAATCCCCTACTGGTAATCAGGAAGGAGAGGAGGAAGAACAAACAGTCCCAGATTCGGAGGAACCCGAACAGCCTGTCCTACCGGGGAATGAAAATACCACACCAGAGGAAGGTGATACTTTGCCTCCGCTACCCCAGTAATAATGCAAATCTGACTATTATGCATTCGCATAATAGTTGCAGCATTATTAAAATTTATCCCACCACTTAAAACCATTAAAAAAGAATACACCAATTAAAGCAGCTGCTAAACCTAAACCTAAAGCCAAACCGATGATAAGAACAAAAATAGTCCCTTCATCCATTTTATCACCTCAAGACCCCTGCCTTATTTTTTATATTAGCATTTATATTCCAGCTCAGCTAATCTTTTTAAACAATATATTCCCTTATTCAAAAAGGCGATTATTCCAGAAAAAGCAAAGACGAATATGGCAACTTGCTGACTCTATTTGCTTAGTATAAATAAGGGAGGGGAGAAGAAAAGTGTATTCATGTAAATCACACATAATTGAAATTTATACAGATACATTATCAAAAGAGCCATGGTGGTCACCACCGGGAGTATCTCTCATGGCAGCACGCCGTATGTGGCCTACTACTAGTGGAGAAGGAGTAGTTGTTGCTGTAATTGATACTGGAGTGGATTATAATCATGATGACTTAGCCGCCAATATTATTGGCGGGAGGAGTTTCGTACCTGATGAGAATGATTACATGGATTATAACGGTCATGGTACTCATGTTGCCGGAACTATTGCTGCTAAGGGCAAAATACTTGGCGTTGCTCCTAATGCCAAGATACTAGTAATTAAGGTTCTAAATAAAGATGGGCAGGGGAGTTATAGCAGCATTGCTCAAGGTATTGCCTGGGCCCGACAGTGGAGGGGCGATAATGGTGAACAAGTCAATATAATTAATATGAGTCTGGGAGGTCCTTTACCTAACCAGTCTTTGCACCGGGAGTTAATAAAAACCGCTGAGAGTGGAATTGCAGTAGTGTGTGCCGCTGGAAATTCGGGAGATGGTAAGGATGATACTTCGGAAATTTCTTATCCTGCCTATTATCCCGAATGCCTGGCTGTGGGAGCAGTAGACCTTAATACCCGGGTAGCTAATTTTAGTAATTCCAATAATAGAATTGATATTGTAGCTCCCGGGGTGGATACGTATTCAACTTATCCTGGTAACAGGTATGTTAAGTTGTCTGGTACATCTATGGCAGCGCCCCATGTAACTGGGGCTTTGGCCCTTATATATTCCCGCTTTTTTATGCGCTTTAATAAGTATCCAACTATTGAGTTTATAAGAGAACATTTGCATTACCAGGCTATTGATCTGGGAAAGCTGGGATTTGATAATCTTTACGGATATGGATTATTTAGTTTTAACATTGATGGAGGCAAGTCAATAAAGCTCTTTATGGATAACCGGGAATATCACGTGAACGGCAGAAGTTACTACTTGAACCAGGAGCCTTTCTGGCAGGGTAATTCAGCATATATTTCCGTGAGCGAACTGTGTAATTTACTTGGTTGTGATTGTACGTTGTTGGCTAAGGGGGAAAAACCCGAGCAAATTGAAATCTGGAGTTAAATAAGAACTATTGCCAAAAGAAAAACACAGTTTGAAGGAAATTTATTAAACCTTGTAGAAACAATATTATAATTGATGGAAGTTGTATGGGAATAGTGGTACTTAATAGAAAAGGGGATGGGATAATGGCTAACAAAATTCACATTTTTGCTGTTTCTGACTCTGTAGGTGAGACTGCTGAAAAAATCTCGGTGGCTTCTGTATTGCAGTTTAAATTGGAACGGAGTATTACTCGCTTCTCACGGGTAACAAAAAAGGAACAGGTGGAAAAAATTATTCAACAGGCGGTTGCAGAAGATGCGTTGATTATTTATACTATTGTAATTCCTGAGTTATCTCAGTTTTTAGACGAGAAGGCTAAAGAGAATAATGTGATAGCAGTCAATGCGATGGCTCCCCTTTTTGCAGCAATTGAAGCTAAAACTGGATTAAAGCCTGAATATATTACTGGGTTAACCCATACTATGGATGACCAGTATTTTAATCGAATGAAGGCTATTGAATATACTATCGAACATGACAACGGTCAGAATTTAGAAACTATAGGAGAGGCTGATTTGATAATACTGGGGTTGCCCCGTACTTCGAAAACTCCATTATCCATGCATTTGGCTAACTTGGGGATTAAGGTCGCAAATTATCCTATAAGTATAGATACTCAGATACCGGAAGAGATTTTGGCACTCAAGGGTAAGATTCCAATGGTAGGACTTACCTGTGATATCGAAACTTTGATGGAGTTACGAAAAGAGAGATTAAGAAGTTTTGATATGCCGAAGAATGTTGAAAGTCTTGATGAATTAGTGGCTGAGGAATTAGATAATGCTTATCGTATTTATGCCAAGTTAAAGTGCCTGGTAATAGATGTTACTTTAGCTGATATTGAGGAAATTGGCAATACAATTACGCATAAGTTTCAATTACCTCTGAAGGTTACTCACCACCGCTTCTAATAATTGTAATAGCGCGCATATAAAAATAGGGGAGTTAATCCCCTATTTTTATTGCCAATATCAGCAGTAATATTGTCTATTGTCTACGGAGGCTTTGTGAAAGGTGTATTATGTCTATATTTTACAATGTAGCGATGGCAGTTTGTATACCGGATATACCGTTAATATTGACAAGCGAGTAGAAAAGCATAATGCAGGTAAGGCCAGTAAATATACCCGAAGCCGACTGCCGGTGCATTGTGTTTATTTGGAAGAATACTCCAGTAAAGAGGAAGCACTGCGCCGTGAGCTGCAGATTAAGAATTTGCCCCGGCAGAAGAAGCAGGCAATTATTGATGCAAGTACATAGATGCTTAAATACAGGTGGTGGTTAGCTTACATAAAACTATCATCTGAAGGGCAAAAATAAGTTAAAAGATTAGTACTAGTAAAGGAGTATTTGAGCTATGGAAATTAAAAAAGGAGATATCCTTAATAAAGAACAATTTTTAAATCAGGACTCATATGCCAAAGAAGAATACGAAGGCTTAATTGTTTGCTCTGACCAAAGAAAAGGTTGCTATAATTTTGGCGTTCAACTTGATGAAAATAGGATTCTAGTTGTTGATCAGGTGCAGGAAGATGAGGTCGAGCAGAAGTTAAGCAGTTGGGTTCCACAAATACAGCAAATTCAAAGGAGATATAGTGCTGGTAATGACACGCAAAATTTATAACTATTAGATGAGGTAATAGCTTATATATATTTGCTTAAAAAATGATATTATCTTAGTCAAGGATAGAATAGACAAAATTCGCTTTGCCCTAGCCCGTCCAAAAGCTAAAACTACGCTTGAATTTGTGGCAAGAATAAGGTAAAATAACACATGCGTGTCGGGATGTGGCTCAGTTTGGTAGAGCGCCTGGTTCGGGACCAGGAGGTCGCAGGTTCAAATCCTGTCATCCCGACCATTTTGAGCAACTTCCAAGTACCGATATACTAGGGCTTAGGAGCATCTACTGAAGCCCACTATAGTTCCCTAAAAATCCTGAGTTATCGGAACCCAGACAATAAGGGTTTTGTTATACCCTGTCAGACTTCCTGACGAAAACACATTAAGAGGATATATAATCCAGGCAAATAGCCTGGATTATATTTTTACAGCATATATAGCGAGATAGAGGTGCATAACCACAGCAGCTCTATAAGCCCCATTTATCACATCCCCGTACCCCTTATACTCGAATACTTCTTCCGGTTACGAAACGGTAACGATGTCTATGGCGAGAATTACGCGTTGATAATCTAAGGAATGAACGATGTATATGGCTGCCGCGGCCAGTACTGATATCGAGACCAGTGATGTTTGTCAACCGATGACGATGATCAAAATTCCTGCTGGTACGAACATTGTATCTGTGGCGGTGCCTGCCAGAACGCGTTGTCAGCGTATTCACTCCAGTGCGACCGGAAAATCTATGACGATGTCTAAAGCTAACTTGAGTTCTGCCGGAAAAATTGTGTACATGTCTAGAAATTCTACTCATTGGTATACCTCCCTTCAGTTATTACATTATATGGGAATTTTGGTTATAAGGTGATAATAGTAAATTTTATGTACTTACTTTTTTATACTTTGTTTTGCTACCACATACAATTAAACTTTTCAACAGTACTTTTCCATTATTTCCACACATAAACAAAATTGATAATAAGCATAGACATAAGGAAAATTTATGTTATACTATTAATACATTAAATAAAATACTGATTCTACTATCAAAGGTAATAAAGTACATAAAACTGAATAATTATATGTTAAGTATTCGGCTTCATATTGGCTAATATCAAAAGTAATATGGAGCTTTTACTCTTTTGCAATTGCACAAGAGGTTTTTATAAAAATCAATGCTGTATTATAGTAGCTTGTTAGGAGACCTTTGGGTAGCTTAACAAGAAACTAGAATACTTTACATAATCAGTGGGGGAATACTATGGCTGCGCGAACTGAGTTAATGCAAAAGAAGACAAGCGTATCCGAGTATAAGCTGAATGAACAACAACGTCGGCAGATGCAGCATGAGTTTAAGATTTATATGGAAAAGTACTTTAAGGACAAACTGGGTAAAGGTGTTGATTTCACTAAAATAGTTATTTGGGATGATATGCTGATCATCCGAGGTGAAGGTTTTTTAACTTCACCGGAAAAATTTATTAATCAAACTCCATCAGGAAGAGAGGTGATAAGAGCAGCTCGAATGCAGGTGGTTAAGCAGCACATCATTGATAACATGAAGTATTTCGAAGAAAGGTTGCAAGCAAAGGCAATCCACCAAGCTTATGATCTAGAACCGGAAAAAGATTTCTGGATGCATGTTATCGTATTTGATCGCGTATTAACTGCATAATCGGGTAATGGCCTACAAAGAAGCATGGAATTCATTGGTAGTCTAATAAGAATCCCCATGCGGGGGGCTTAAGAGAAGACCGATGTGTTAATATAACACGTTTAAGTGTTTTATTTAACTCGTCGGTTTTTTGTTTTTATGCTTATTTAATATGGGTATGTTAATGGAAAAAATACCAGGTTGCCTGGGAAAAAGGGGAGAGGTTATATAATGGCTGACACAATGAAAGCTTTAGTTTATCGTGGACCTGAGCAGATTGCTTTAGAGGATGTACCTGTACCTAAAATTATTGAACCAGATGATGCTATCGTTAGAGTAACAACATCCACCATTTGCGGAACTGATATACACATTTGGCATGGCGGTATGCCTGAAGTAGCACCAGGGAGAATTCTAGGTCATGAATTTGTCGGTGAAGTTGTCGAAGTAGGTCCTGCAGTCAGGAATGCCAAAGTGGGCGATAAGGTAGCTGTTTCTTGTGTTACCCAGTGCGGTGAATGCTTCTATTGTGTGCGCGGGATTTATTCGCATTGTACAACTGGAAGTTGGATTTTCGGTTATATGATTGATGGATGTCAGGCTGAGTATGTTCGTGTACCTCATGCCAACTTAGGAATGTTTAGTATTCCAGAAGGTTTAACTGAGGAAGACGTTTTATTCGTAGGTGATATCCTGTCTACTGGCTATTTTGGAGCTGAACAAGCCCGCATCGAGCCAGGCGATACAGTGGCCGTAATGGGATGTGGCCCGGTGGGAATGTGTGCTATGGTTACTGCTCGCTTATGGGGACCTTCTAAAATTATAGCTGTTGATATTAACCAAGAGCGTTTGGATTTTGCCGTAAAACAAGGTATAGCTGATATGGGAATAAACCCGCTTAATGTAAATGTCGGTGATGCAATTAGAGATATGACCGAAGGTCGCGGTGCTGACGCTACTATTGAAGCCAATGGATTTAAACCGACTTTTGATATGGCTATTGATGCTGTACGGCCGGGTGGTCATGTTTCCTTGATTGGTGTATTTGAAAGTCCCCAGGAACTTGCTATGAATAACTTATGGATTAAAAATATTACGATCAGTATGGGCTTGGTAAATGCCAATAGGATTCCCGAATTAATTAAGTTGATTAAAGCCGGCAAGATTAGCACCAACTTCTTGTGTACCCACCGTGCTCCCTTAAATGATATTCTTAAAGGCTATGATACTTTTGGCGGCAAGAAAGACGGCTGCCTGAAGTGGATAGTTACTCCTTATCAAAAATAAATTAAAAGCAGATAGTAGCAAACAATCATATACTTAATGAAGTAAAACCACTATATTAATAAAGGTTATAGTTTGTATAAAAGGCACCCCTTTAAAGGGTGCCTTTTAGCATTAATTGTGACTAAACTAGACTTTGGCAATACTATTTCCTTCACATAAAATCTTTATACCAAGGATTCCAATCTTGCAATTACAGAATGGTTAAGTTATTTAGGTGATAAAAATATTAACTGTTAATAATAATTCTATAATGTTTCTATAAGCAAAGGTCGAAATATGTCAAAACTTAAGACTATTGTTTTTTAGCAATTCGCCCTGCATAATAATGGTTTATTGTATAATATAAATAAGGGGGGCGAGAAATGAAAGCTTCGGAAGTTATGAAATCGGGTGGGGTATTTTTATTTATGGAACAGACCATTGCTGAGGCCTCCAATTTGCTTATAGAAAAAGGTCTTGGCGCTGCTCCGGTATTGAATAAAAATAAACAACTAATCGGAATTATTTCCAAAGACATATTGCTTAAAGCCCTTCTAACTGGCCTTTCTAGAGAGACTTCAGTAGAAGAATTAATGCACACTAATTATCGTAAACTTGGTTATAATGAAGAAGTTGTAGTTAATCAAGAAGATAATACTAATTTAATTGTAGTTGAAAAAGATGGGACTGTAGTAGGAATAATTGAATTAGCCGACTTATTTAAAATAACTGCCCAACAGATTGAAGAAGAAAAGGCAGGACTTAGAGCTTCGTTAGATGCTGTAGATACACCTATTTTGGCTATAGACAATTATGGCAGGATCATAATTTTTAACCAACAGATGGCCAAGGCGCTTAAATTAGATGCAGACAAAGTCATATATCAACTAGCTAAAGATGTACTGGAATTTGATGAGATAGTAAAACTGCTTACAGAGGAGATAATATTCCCCGATAGTAAGATAACCTTGAACGGCACTAGTTATATTCCATTTCGCAAAGATGTAATAAAGGATCAGGAACGGACTGGTAGAGTTTTAGTATTACGCGACATGTCTGAAGTGGAATTTTTAGTTCGTGAATCTGAATATACTAAAAGGCTTAATCGCGAACTGGAAGCCATATTTGAATGTTCTTTTGACGGTTTATATGTTACTGATGGCCAAGCGAATACACTTAGGCTTAATAAAGGCTTTGAACGTATTATGGGCATATCTGAGGAACAATGTTTGGGCAGAAACATGAGAGAATTGGTTGAAAAAGGGGTATTTTCCCGTTCTGGTACCTTGATTGCCTTAGAAAAAGGAGAAAGAGTCACTTTATCATTAGTTTCCAGCAATGGGAAAGAAGCCCTTGTTACCAGTAATCCTATTTATGATAATGAAGGTAATCCTATTATGGTAGTAACTAATGTCCGTGATATGACGGAACTAAATGAACTGCAGCGGAAACTGGAGCGGATTGAAGGCCTGCATGAACTATATAAAAATGAATTGCAACAAATGAAGCTGGAAAATTCGCGCAGCCTGGTAATGACCTCAGCTAAAATGAAAGAACTGGTAAACATGGTAATTCGGGTAGCTGCCGTGGATTCTACGGTGCTTATCCAGGGTGAATCAGGTGTAGGTAAAGATTTATTAGCGGAAATAATCCATTCAAATAGTAGTCGTAAAGAAGGACCCTTTATTAGGGTAAATTGTGGTGCTATACCTGAAAACTTACTGGAATCAGAGCTATTTGGCTATGAAGCCGGAGCCTTTACCGGAGCTAGCAGGACTGGTAAAATAGGTCTCTTTGAACTTGCCCAAGGAGGGGTTCTATTTTTAGATGAGATAGGAGAATTACCCTTAAATCTGCAGGTAAAACTGTTACGAGTCTTACAAGATAGGGAAATTATACGAGTTGGTGGAGTACAACCCATTAAAGTGAATTGCAGAATTATTGCGGGGACTAACCGCAATCTTTTGGAAATGATTGATAAAGGGCAGTTTCGGTTGGATTTATATTATAGACTTAATGTTATACCTATTTTTGTTCCACCCCTCAGGGAAAGGCGGGAGGACATCCCGGTGCTTGTAAATTATTTCCTTAATGTTTTTAATCAAAAATATGGGATGAAAAAACAATTAGATAATAAAGCTCTCAACTGTTTAATGGAATATAACTGGCCAGGAAATGTAAGGGAGCTGGAGAATCTTATTGAGAGACTGGTAGTTACCAATATTAGCGATATAATAGGGCGCGAAGATCTGCCACCTAATATTGAGTCAGTAAGAACAGATGTAGCAACAGGTGAAAAGCTTATACCACTACGGAAGGCAGTTGAAAATACTGAGCGCGAGCTTCTAAAAACTGCATTTGCTCGTTATAATTCCAGCTATCAAGTAGCACGGGTATTAGAAGTAAATCAGTCTACTGTAGTTCGCAAAGCGCAAAAATATGGTATCAAACGCTAAGATATATTAAAAAAACCCGATTGGCTACAGCCCATCGGGTTTTTTATTAATTTTTATAAATTATATTTTATTGCTCCTACGCCAGATTTTCATTGCTTCAGCATCTTTAATTAATTGATCGCGGAAGTCGGGATGAGCAATTCCTATAAGAGCCTCTGCTCTCTCCCAGGTACTCTTTCCTTTCAAGTTAACTTTGCCATATTCTGTTACTACATAATGGGTAGTAGTACGGGGGTCAGTAGCAATAGTTCCCTGAGCCAAGGTGGGAACAATTCGTGATTGTTTATTGCCCTCCTTGCCAAAGGTTGAAGATAAGCAGATAATACTTTTTCCACCTTTAGAGTAATAAGCTCCCATAACAAAATCAAGCTGACCGCCGGTACCGCTTATTTGTCTAATCCCAGAGGATTCAGCACTTACCTGACCAAATAAATCAATTTCTACCGCGTTATTTATAGATATAAAATTATCAAGTAAACCTACTACACGTGGGTCATTGGTATAATCAACAGGAGCAGCCATAATTTCAGGATTATTATCAAGGAAATCATACAGCTTTTGAGTGCCGGCTGCAAAAGCAAAAGCCTGGCGGAAGCGGTCTATGTTCTTTTTAGATCCATTGATTTTTCCTGCTTTGGAAATGTCAACAAAGGCATCTACATACATTTCCGTATGTACGCCCAGGTCTTTAAGGTCTGATTCGGCAATCATCATACCAACTGCATTGGGCATACCGCCAATTCCCAGCTGCAAACAGGCACCATTGGGAATTTCTTCAACAATTAATTCTGCTACTTTTTTGTCAACTTCATTAGGTGCTGCAGAACCCAGTTGAGCCATAGGCGGATTAGGGCCTTCAACAATGTAATCAATATCTGAAATATGAATGGCTACTTCACTTCCGCCATGACAGTAAGGCATATTCTCATTAACTTCAACTATTTTAATTTTTGCTTTCTCAAAGACTGCCATTTGGTGTGAAGGAGAGGCCCCGAAATTAAAATAACCGTGTTTATCCATAGGAGCTACCTGACATATGGCAACTGCAATAGGCTCAACATTCTCCCGGTAATATCTAGGTACTTCAGAATAGCGTATGGGGATATAATAACCACAGCCTTTTGCAAGTACTTTACGGTCAACCCCAGAGCAATGCCAGGAGTTCCAAGTAAAATGATCACCAGGATTATCAATTTCGCAGATAGCTGGCATCCAACAGGTAACGCCGCCTCTAACCTTGACATCAGTCAGTTCTTCTGCTCTTTCAGCAAGGGCTTTATCAACAGCATAGGTGTGGGCAACACACCAACCGTAATCAACCCAGTCACCTGACTTAACTAATTTTGCTGCATCGGCAGCAGATATCAGTTTACTTTTATACTCATCCATGAAACCCATATTAATTTACACCCCTCCTATTAAATAAAACCACATTTTTAATTAAGGAGCTCATTATGAGCTCCTTAATTCTAGCGTTTATATTATGTGTAGCAGTATTTATATACAACGTTTAGCACTTGTGCTTTTAATTATCAAAATTACATAAACGCTTCTTCTGGGCAGTCAATGGCACTGGTGTCAGCAATATTCATGGCTTTTAAGGTTCCGTGTATTTCAGGTACTACATTCTTTACATAGAACCTGACGGAAGCGATTTTGCCCTTGTAGAAGTTGGCATCGTAATGATCATCGCCTAGTTCTGCCAGTTTCTTAGCAGCTAATAGTCCCTGGTCAAGCATCAGCTTACCGCAAATAAGTTTTGCAGCCGCATGCAGTACGCGGGTTGCGAAGATCTGTATCAGATGCCGGCTGTCGGCTCTCCAGCTTTCAACTTTGTTATATATTTCGGTGTAAGCGGCAAAAGCTTCTTCCATTACTGCGAATTCAGTTTCAAAAGCGGGATCCTTTTTCGAAGCTATGAAATCGCCGATTTGAGCAAGCCACTTCTTCATCGGCTCGCCGCCCTTCATGGTGGACTTACGTCCAGTAAAGTCCTGTGCCTGCATAAAGTTTGTTCCTTCCCACAATGAATAAATCTTGCAGTCTCTGGCCAGAGAAGCGGGGGCATACTCTTCTATAAAGCCATAGCCACCATGGACCTGGATAGCTTCCTGAGTGCTAATCCATGCCATATCGGAAACATAAGCTTTGCATAGTGGGATTTGAATCATGGTCACATCATCATTGTACTCTCTTTCGGCCGGATCGGAGGCATCATGGGACAGATCCTGATGGAAATAGGTGTCGTAAAGTAATGCCCGGCAAGCTTCCATGATTGCCTTCTGGTACATAAGCATTCTGCGGACATCTTCGTGCTCGATGATCCGGACACTTGGTCCCTTAGGATCGTTCCACTTAGGACTCTGCACACGGATTTTAGCATAATCGAGAGCAGCGTAGTAGGCTGAAGCGATACAGCCTAAAGCGAATGTCCCGGTGTTCAAACGTTCTTCGTTCATCATCTGGAACATTTGTGACATTCCTTTGCCGCGGCCATCTACAGGACCAGGGCCGATCATCCAGCCATAGCAGTTGTCATTTTCGCCAAAGGACAGTGACAGGGTGGAAGATCCGTGAAGTCCAAGCTTGTGCTCGATACCGGTGGAAGTTACATCATTCCATGCACCTAGGGAACCATCTTCGTTGACCCAGAACTTAGGAACGATTAAGCAGTTAATGCCAGCTGTGCCTGGTTTTCCATCTGGAGTTTTAGCCAGTACTAGATGTATAATGTTCTCGGCCAGGTCATGGTCACCGGAAGTGATGAAGCATTTTTGACCTTTAACCTTGTATAAGCCAGGAGTGTCGGTGGGGAAACATTTGGTACTACATGCACCAACATCGGAACCTGCTCCGGGCTCGGTCAGGCACATGGTGCCGCCCCATTCACCGGAGAACATTTTGGGCAGGAAGCGTTCCTTTAGTTCTTCGGAAGCATTATTCTGAATAACGGTGGTAGCACCCGCAGTCAGACACCAAAACATTACTATCGCAGGGGATGCACCGGATTGCATTTCCAGAATCGGGGCATACCAGGACAGAGGCATACGGCCTTCTTCTGAACGGTTAGCAAACTGAGGTCCTAGGCCAGCTTCGCATACCGTGTTGTAGACATTTTTGAAAGAATCGGGGCTAATAACCGCTTGTTCATTGCCGCCGACAAACTTCATACCTATTTCATCGGCATCTTTGTTAGCTGGGCACAGCACATCACGGCAAATTTTGAAGCAAACATCCAGGAATCCATCAAAGTCGTCAATTGAGTAATAGTCTTTGTAGGCATCGCAGGAAAGAAGCTTCTCCATGTCGAGCCATTCTTTAATCTGGAACTTAATGTCCCGAGTTTGATAGAGATAATTATTATGTGGCAATATAATTTCCCCCTTATATAATAATTTTTTGGTTTATAGACGTTCTACTATCATGGCGGTCCCCATTCCACCGCCTATGCAGAGGGTAGCAAGACCATATTTAGATTCTCTCTTCTGCATTTCGTATAGGAGTGTAACTAGAATTCTGCATCCAGAAGCACCAATTGGATGACCAATAGCGATGGCACCACCATTGACATTTACCTTATCCATCTTATCAGCCCAACCTAATTCACGGCCAACAGCTATGGACTGAGCTGCGAAAGCTTCATTAGCTTCAATCAGGTCAATGTCGTCAATTGTCAAGCCGGCTTTTTCTAAAGCTTTGCGAGTTGCTGGTACGGGGCCGACTCCCATGATCTTAGGATCTACTCCACCGGAAGCATAGCTGACTACTCTGGCCATAGGTTTAATGCCTAATTCGTCTGCTTTTTCTTTAGACATAACTACTACGGCTGCAGCACTGTCATTAATACCGGAAGCATTACCTGCGGTTACGCTGCCATCTTTCTTGAAAGCAGGTTTTAAGGCAGCCATTTTCTCCAAAGTAGTCTGACGGGGATGCTCATCGGTATCAAATACTATATCTCCTTTTTTACCGGGGATAACTACGGGTACTATTTCATCTTTAAATCTTCCCGATGCAATAGCTGCCAGTGCTCTTTCTTGGCTGCGGAATCCGAATTCATCCTGTTCTTCCCGGGTTATGCCATAAAGCTCGTTAACGTTTTCTGCGGTTATTCCCATGTGATAACCGTTAAAGGCTTCCCACAGACCATCTTTTATCATGACATCAACTAAGGTACCATTGTTCATGCGATAGCCATAGCG
>Ga0134092_1001048_pt1 | contig 25265 bp, 24 predicted proteins | sample 3_6taG_FD_94454 | JGI IMG/M metagenome (GOLD analysis project Ga0134092, IMG submission 94454) | Switchgrass degrading microbial communities from high solid loading bioreactors in New Hampshire, USA - 3_6_20_6_A3 metaG | ecosystem: Engineered > Bioreactor > Semi-continuous > Anaerobic >... | reverse complement strand
TCAAAAATGCCCGGTTGAGGAAAGCGGCCGAGGTATTTGCGAACCTGCTCAAACAGGGAGCAGCAAAAGAGGATATTCCGGTACTTTACATGGACCCGACAGAAGCTGAAGCTGTCAAACTTTTTGCGAATACATATCTCGCGCTGCGAGTGGCATTCTTCAACGAGCTTGATACATATGCCGCCATGCGGGGGCTAAACACAAAATCTATAATCGAAGGCGTATGCCTTGATCCCAGAATAGGCAACTTTTATAATAACCCTTCGTTCGGTTACGGCGGGTACTGCCTGCCAAAGGATACAAAGCAGCTTCTCGCGAATTACAATGATGTCCCGCAGAACCTTATCGGAGCGATCGTTGAGGCTAACAGGACACGTAAAGACTTTATTGCCGATCAGATCATCGCCCAAAAGCCGAACATTGTCGGTGTATACCGCCTGACGATGAAAGTCGGATCGGATAACTACCGTTACAGCTCGATCCAGGGAGTCATGAAACGCATAAAAGCGAAGGGCATAGATGTTGTCGTATATGAGCCGACAATGATCCAGGACAGATTTTTCAACAGTCGGGTGATACGTGATCTCAATGAGTTTAAAAAAATATCCGATATTATAATCGCAAACAGATATAGCGAAGAAATATCGGACGTAATGGATAAAGTCTATACAAGAGATCTGTTTTTCAGAGATTAGACATTATTGCGCATATCCGAAACGTATCAAATATCTTGTAATTTGATTTCTCCCCGGAGATTTATTTATGGGAAGTTGGATATATCTTATTTTCGCAGGAGAAAGATAAGGTAATGCCTGAGAAGAAACGCATTCGTATATAATATCTGAGCTGCAATTGCGTAAATGATGGAATCATGCTAGAATTAACCTGTGTATAGTCTGAACAGTCGTATGATCATTATACATAGGGAGATCAAAACCATGAAAGAACTGTTGAATCATATACTGCCGGTTGCGAAGAGCGTTCTTTTTGCGCTTGTTGTGTTCGTAGCGGGACATTTCATGATCAAATATGCAACCGGAAGGATAAACAAGATCGTTGACAAGGGTAAATTTGACGATACACTGAAGCCTTTCATCAAGTCATTTACCAGTGCAGCTCTAAAAATCCTGTTGATAGTCGCAGTGATCAGCATTCTCGGGATCGAGACTTCATCGTTTGTGGCTCTTTTCGGAACTGCAGGCCTGGCAATCGGTCTTGCATTTCAGGGGACACTGTCCAACTTTGCCGGTGGTGTGCTGATCCTTATCACAAAGCCGTTCAAAGTCGGGGACTTTATAGAAGCCAATGGATTCAGCGGCACTGTTGAAGGGATCCAGATTTTGTACACGAACCTTGTAACGCCTGACAACAGGGTGATCCATATACCCAACGGAAGCCTTTCCAACGCAAGCATCATGAATTATTCTGAAAAGCCTTTCAGAAGGTTTGAGCACAATTTCAGAGTTGCGCATGATGCAGACCACGAAAAAATCGTCAGGGTATTGACTGAGGTCGTTGAAAGCCATCCGCTGATACTGGATGATCCGAAACCGTTCGTCAGGATGACAGCACACAGTGAGAGCGCGTTGATATACACCGTCAGGGCATGGGCTAAGTCGGAAGATTTCTGGACTGCAAGCTACGATGTGGTTGAACAGGTTAAAAAGCGGTTTGACGAAGAAGGCATTTCAATACCTTACCCGCAGGTGGACTTACATATAAAAAGCAAAACAGGATAGTCTTACAAACACCTGTTAATGCAGAAAGTAAATAAAAACGCAGACAAGAAAGATCCGAACTTCTTAAGCAAGCATGGCTTGTTTGAGGAGTTCGGAATTTTTATAGACTATTAAAATGCAGAAATCATGGAGACGAAATAGAAAAGAATTTATTTTCTGATTATATCAATTTCATTCCTATCCACATCGGGATAAGGTTCGTAAAATATGAACAGTGCAGCAAACATTTTGAGTATTGCCGCATGGCATCAAACCATCTGTTTATTAATCTGGTGATGTATTTGACCGTAATTTTCGGTATGCGGATGGCGAAAGCCCGGTCATGCTTTTGAATACCCGTGCGGAATGACCGTTGTACTCAATGTTGCAGGCTGCAAAAGCCTCCGCTACTGACAGGTTTGCATCCTGAAGCTTTTCCATCAGTTTGCCGATCTTATAGTTGACATAGTATTGATGCGGGGTAACACCTGTGTGTTTTTTGAAAAGCCTCGTGAAATGAGCTTTGCTGAGACAGGCGGCTTTTGCTATTTTGTCTATGTCAAACGGTTCGCGCCAATGGGCTTCTATGTATTGCCTTCCCAGTGTGATCTCTTCTTTTCCCCTGTATATGTTTCTTATTATAAAGACTGCAACAAAGCATATCAATTCACCGCCTGCGTTCATCAAAGGGAAACAGGTGATGTCTGCGCTTATGGACTTGATGTCTCTATCGACCGCATGGACATACCGATAAATGCCCTGGTAAGGTGCATTGAAGTCGGTCAGATATATGGTTTTTCCTTCAAGTACTTCTTTCAGCTGGCACATCACGCCGATCGAACTTATGACCGGATCCGAAAAGACGTTATACTTACCTACATGATCTTCCACACTTTTTATGCCCATTATTTTTATCGCCGCTTTATTGACCATCATTGAAGTCCCGTCAGGGGAAAAGATCTGGATCGGATAGGGGAAATACTCTATGACCCTGGCAAGCAAGTCCTCATTTCCGATGAGCGATCGAAAATATTCTTCAGCGCCGTTAAGCATGTTATCCATTTTGCTCCCCACTTTACCGCATTTTTGCATTCGCAGCTCTCAAAAGCCCATTTCCAACAGTATATTTATGATTTGAATCACGGCTGCATCACGGTAAGCTTTGTGTTTTTCATTATACTACAGAGCCTGCCTTATTGCCATATTGAATTCGGATGCTGATATCACTGTTTTCTCGCAAAAAAGAATTTTTTCTTACTAATAATGAGTATATCCGACCTATGCTTCTTAATGTACGGACCATACAATAAGGTTAAGTGAAACAAAACACAGCGCATCTGAGGGGGTGCTTAAGTACAAGCTGCCGCACAAATCATTCTTTGCGAGTCTACCGTAACATAGATATAAGTATAATAGGAGGATTTAACAAATGCTGATAAGCAAAAAACGTTTTAGAAGGATCCTATCAATCTTCCTGGCAGTACTGCTGCTCTTAGTTGCGTCAGGGTGTGGCAATCCTGTAAGAAAAGGTGTCGAAAACATGGTGAAGGATGCCATATCGGATGCCATTGAAAAGGGTAAGGATGCCTTGGCGGAAGGTGACAAAGACGATTCCGGGTACGAAGACGACTCAGATTACGAAGATGATTACAGCGATGAAGATGACGATTACAGTTATTACAACGATTCAGACGATTATGGCTACGGCAGCCCGGCATCGAAGCTTTATCAGGAATTCGTAGACAAGAAATCGGCGCTGGCCGCAACAATTGCTGAAGCATTAGGGTCCCAACCTGAACTTAGCCTAAGTGTGCTGTCCCTGTTAGGCATCACGATGATCGATTTGGCTGCTCTGCCTGCCAGCGTTCTGGGTTACGGACAGGGAACGGTCCAGGCTACATTGAACTTTTTCATCGACGGCGCAGTGGATTATGCAGAAAACGGCAACCATTATGAGGTCAAGTATACGAACACCGAAGAAGAGGAGATAGTGTTTATAGCCGATTATGATGAGGCTGAGGAAGCCCTGATCATTACAGTAACCGAGGACGGCAAAGATTACATCCACTACGATTATCGCAGGACGCCTTACGGATTTGCCGGTCAGATATACTCTGTCACAGACAACAAAGTGACCGAAATGTATCAGATCGCGATCCATGAAAACGGCGGCGTTCTCGGTATATCGACCGATCTGTCCGGCAAGCCGGGTGGCCTTTCGGGAAATGTATCCGTTGACTTCCCGAAGGATAGCCAGCAATGGTACTCGATCGACGGCAAACTGGTTACCGGCGTGACCGGCAGTGGCAATAAGTTCGAATTTGAGTACACTCCTCAGTCCGAGTAGAGAAAATTTGATGGATTTTAACAAAATAATGCTTGCTTTCTGAGCCATGGTACAATACAATCAAGTTGCTGCAAAGTATCCATTGAAACGCAGCTGAAAATGAAGAACCCCAACTCCAGAACAAAAGAGGCCGCTTAACCACGTTGTGCGTTAACAACGAGGCTGAAAACGGAGAGCCTCGACTCCAGAACAAATGAGGAAACACTTATTTGTCTGGAGGTTCTGAAAATGAAAAAGATTTTATCGATCGCACTTATTTTCGCAATCGTATTCTCGTTCACAGTTGCGGCAATGGCCGCCGGGGGAGTTACTCTTAGAAAGACCTCAGATTCCTGGTACATTGATGTTGCAAACGGCTATATAGGTAATGTCACGTACCAGGACAACAAGGGTACCTATAGTACTTTTGTAAATGGCAACGGCAATTACTATGTCGGTCTTCAGAGAGATTTTACCGGTCAGCTCACCTTAGTTGGGTCTTACGGGACGGATGATCCGGAAGTACCAACCATCATCGGTACGCGTACGATAACCACAATCACATTCAACGGTTATGTTGCTTCTGTCGGCTTCCTGGCTAACCAGAAATATCAGCAGGGGCCCAAGGCTAACTACATAACAGCGGTTATCAGGGAAACATATACTGTTGTTATAAGTGTGTATGACGTGTGGAGCAACGGTGATCAAACGCTCAACGAAGATAAATCTTCAACTTACACCGATACAGTCGTCATTGACGGCAGGTCCAATGCCCTTCCCAATGGAAGCGAAAGCAACCTGGTACCGACCTTTGAAGGTGGTCTTGGCGGATATAGTGTTGTAGTATCTTATAACGGTAATGGTAATAAGTTCAGCTGGAGCATCAATAATGCTCCTATACGGGAAACTGTTATAGTTGATACTGGTATCGTTCTTAACTAAATGAACGGGAAGATCCGGAAATAGCTGGCTTCGCCTGCAAGTGTTGATGATTAGACATTTGCAGGCGTTTTTGCATTATTTCGCGAATTTTATCAAGACCTTGCTTAGGTCGTAAATATCCGGTTATCCGGATAAGTTGTTAGGCGCAAAAACACTATGTGCTCTAGCAAAAAAGTAAAGCGTACATGGGGAGCAAGTCCCTTGTCCGTTTCTCCAAATGCAAAAAACCCTGTAGCCCGCATGACTACAGGGTTTTGCATTTAATGGTGCGGGTAACAGGACTTGAACCTGCACGGGGTCACCACTGGAACCTAAATCCAGCGCGTCTGCCAATTCCGCCATACCCGCGGATATTGCGCAGTAAAGCGCTTTTTAATGTTAACACAAGGCGGGTTGAATGTCAATAAAGTTGAGCCGCGGTCAATGCTCGGCCGCAAGCGACTTGGCGTACGGTTTCCTGCGGTAGATGATCAGGAAAAGCAGGAAGCCGATCCCGCTGCCCATTATGACATCTACTATCGAATGCTGCTTAACGAATACTGTGGACATACATATTATGACCATCAGAACAAACGAAGAAATGACGATCCAGCGTCTTTTCCTGATCGGCTCATATTCGGCAAGCGAAACGTGTGTTGCTATGGACATCAGTACATGCAGGCTTGGCGCGGAGTTTACCGGACTGTCTTTCAAGTATGTAAAAGCTACCCAATTTCCGAATATGTTGTCGGGCAATACCGTCGGTCTGAGGAATATGCCGTTAGGATATAACATGTACACTGTGTTCGCTATAGTAAATGACAGTATCGAAAACAACATCAGTTTGCAGAAGCTGTCATATGATTTGATGTAAAAAAACAGCATCGCGCCTGCCTGATATGCGAACCATATGTAATAAGGGACGATGAAGACCGGGACGAACGGGATCATATCATCAAAGGGGGAATACATGTAATGGCTTGGGACCCGTATTTCGTCTTCGATAAGTACGAACCAAAGGTTGACCAGCCCGAAAAGAGCAAACAGGAAAGTCATTGTGAACCTTTGCTTCCTGGTGCAATATAACATTATTACCTCCGGCTTACCTTTTTGTCAGTTTCCTTATATCACGCCGGATCCGGGGGGATCTGCCGGCAATGAAAATGTACTTTATGGAGTAAAAGGCGTGCGAAAAATGAGCAAATGCCTTACATCCAGGAACCGATTATATGATAATATTAAAATCTAAACTCTTTATAAACAAACGGTAAACAAAAAGATAAAAAGATTGATTCGAAAAAAGGTTCGTGTTATAATAATTCACGAAATATTGACGATACGCCATATGGCAAGACCGCACTAGCCGGGGAAGCAGCGGCTCCCTGTACCTGCAATCCGCTATAGCAGGGGTGAATTCCCGCCCCCGGATTTTGCGGGTTTCTGTCTGCCCCATGCAAGAGGTGTTGAGGATCCGGTCCTGCGCAATCCGAGCCCGTGAACCATGTCAGGCGGGGAACCGAGCAGCATTAAGCGGTGTTTTCGGGTGTGCCGCGGGGAAGCCGGGTCTGAGCTGACTGTATGGGTAACGGGAGGTTCGCATATTCAAAGGCGGGTGTGCGGTCTTGCGATATGGTGTATTTCTAATAAAGGCTACGGAGGCAGGGTTATGTACCAGGCGCTATACAGGAAGTGGCGTCCGATGGTTTTCTCGGATGTTGTCGGACAGCGCCACGTGACAGACACGCTGCGCAAACAGGTTGAAACAGGCCGCCTGTCCCACGCTTATCTGTTCACAGGTACACGGGGAACAGGAAAAACGACATGCGCAAAAATACTTGCAAAGGCTGCAAACTGTCTCCGTCCGGTGAAAGGTGAACCCTGCAATGAATGCCCTTCTTGTGTCGGAATCAACAACGGGTCCATAACGGATGTAAGCGAAATCGACGCCGCATCATACACCGGAGTGGACAATATACGCGCAATACGTGACGAAACTGCCTACACGCCTTCCGAAGCAAAAATGCGCGTGTATATCATAGACGAGTGCCACATGCTTTCGACCGGCGCAAACAACGCGCTGCTCAAGACTTTGGAGGAGCCGCCGCCGCACGTCATTTTCATATTGGCCACAACCGAGCTGAACAAAGTACCGGCTACGATCCTGTCGCGCTGTCAGCTCTTCACATTCAGAAGGCTGCAGCCGGAGGATATAGCGGTTCGCCTTAAGGAGATAGCGGCTGCGGAAAAAATACCTTTGGAACCGGACGCTGCCGAACTCCTTGCCAGGATCGCGGATGGTGCGATGCGCGATGCCATATCCATGCTGGACCAGTGCGCGGCGTCTACGACAGGGACGATCGGGACAGAGCAAGTCCTTTCGGTGATCGGCCTGTCAACGGCCTCGGAGACTCTGCGGCTTGCCAGAGCGCTGGCTGCCGGCGATTCGGGAACAGCGCTCGATATGTTGTCCGAAATGTATTCCGGGGGCAAAGACCTCGTGGCGGTGCTGAACGAGCTTGCCGCGCTGTTGCGTGACCTGCTTGTCCTGAAGACCACTAAAAACAGCAAACTCCTGATCGGGAACTACGACAGGAGCGAGATCGATGGTATCGACATTGGCCGGATCAGGCTGATGAACATGATAAATACGATACAGGACACTTTGTCCGGGATGAGGCAAAGCCCCAACAGGCGGATCGATGCGGAGCTCTGCCTTATAAAGCTGTGCGACCCGACTCTTGCCGAAGGATATGACGGCCTGGCAGCAAGGGTAGAGCGATTGGAAGACATATACAGGAATCTGGGTAACGTAAAAGTAAGCCCGGCATATGTTTCTGAGGGACCGAATGATCCGAGTTTTTCTTTGGACAGATCGCAACAAGCCCAGCCGGGTAAATCAGTTGACAACTACATTGACAACGAAAATCGCAAAACTGGCGATATCATAGGCAATATCAGAGATAATGCTGACGGTCCCGGAGATAATGAAAAAACTGTCCGGGATGAAGACGTCAGGAGAAATATTAAATCATATAATGCCGTGACTTTAGAACGAAATGGACCTCAAATTGAGATGTCCGGGCAGGATCCGGTTGCCCGGGGCAGAGACAGTAAAGCTGCTTCTGAAACTTCAATGACTGATGGGGATCGCGATCCCGCGAGTCCTGCCAACATAAACGAAACGCAGTTGTGGAAAAAGATCCTGCAGAGAGTCAAACCAAAACTGGAAGTTTCCAAGTTTTCTTTCCTCAATACCATACAAAATACGGTATTGCAGGGATCCCGACTGTGTATAGTAACCGATTCGCCGATGATAAAGAATGTCCTTGACAAGCCCGAGATCAAGAAAGCGATCGGTGAAGAAGCAAGCATAATACTTGGGAAAGATATATCGGTTGATATAGTCAACAATCAAAGGCTTGAATATGAGCAGACCAGGATGGAGAACGATCCTCTGAAAAAACTGATAGACCGGAAGAATGAGCTTGATAACATAAGAATCGAAGATTAAGATAGAAGACTAAGATAACTGTTTAACGAAACGAGGGATATTATGGCGAGGAAGTTTCCAAACATGCCGAGCGGCGGCCAAAATATGATGAAGCAGATCCAAAAGATGCAGCAGGACATGCTCAACCTGCAGCAGGAAATGGAAGAGCGCACCTTTACAGCTACAGCCGGCGGCGGAGTAGTTTCCGCGACGGTTACGGGAAAGAAAGTTCTGACAGCCGTTGAAATAAAGCCGGAAGCAGTGGATCCAGATGATGTCGAAATGCTGCAGGACATGATCGTCGCCGCCGTAAACGAGGCGATCAGGATGGCGGAGACCGCCATGGAGGAAGAGATGTCCCGCATCACCGGCGGAATGTCGATTCCGGGGCTGTTTTAAACTTTATAAACAAAGGAAGTTAAAGCATGCAGTTTTTTCCCGCTCCGGTTGAAAATCTCATAGATCACTTTGCCCGTCTGCCGGGTATTGGCCGGAAGACAGCTCAGAGGCTTGCTTTCCACATCCTGAACATGCCCGAACAGGAGGCAAAATCGTTTGCCGAGGCGCTCGTGAACGCGAAGGCAGAAGTCAGGTTGTGCAGGTCCTGCCAAAACCTCACGGTAGACGAGCTGTGCCCCATATGTTCGGCGCCGCAGCGGGACAAATCGACCATTTGTGTGGTTTCGGGTCCGAAGGACGTCGTTGCCATAGAGCGCACTTGTGAGTATAAAGGGCTTTACCATGTGCTCCACGGTGTCATATCACCCATGAACCATGTGAGTCCCGACGATATTCGCATCAAGGAACTGCTTGCCCGCGTAAGCAACGGTGGGATCAGCGAAATCATTATGGCCACGAACCCTGACACCGAGGGTGAAGCTACCGCACTGTACATCGCCAGGCTCCTCAAGCCTTTCAATGTCAAAGTCACGCGGCTCGCTTATGGCATACCGATGGGCAGCCATCTGGAATTTACCGATGAGGTCACGCTCGGGCGCGCACTTGAGGGGCGCAGGGAAATATAGCAGCTTATGCAATTGCTGCACATGTAAGGTTGTTCTGGGAGACCATAGGAAAAAGGCATTGCCTTTGAACTATGGTTTTTACATTATGTGTGATTTTCATTTTGGGCGATGTCTGTGTCCCTGAAAGACAATAATTACTATCATATTGGAATAACGGAATCGGAAAATTTGAGATCGCACAGATGCATGCAGAACGTTCTGAGAAATCGAAATAATTAGAAGGTGAAGGACCGATGACAGAAAGTATTTTGAATCTGGTCAGAGAAGAGTTGAAACGAATTCCCGGTATAGTCGGGAGCAAATAAGGATGATGCATTGGAAGGAATAAATGTGCTTAGGGGCCTTGTTTCCGAAACAGAAAGTAGTCGTCATAATTTTAGGTCATCATGATTTCAGGCCGACGTAGATAGCAGGAAGTTGGCGCATCAACATACACAGAATCAACACTTAATTATCAGAACATGATAAATTTACTTCTGAAAGTATTTATTTTGATAAATTATTATGAGATAATGAGAGAAATAAGCGTACTATCATCACATAACTGCAGGAAGGCCTGCAAGAAAAGGAATTGAATATGATCGAATACAGAACAACGCTTGATGGCATAAGTCCCGAAGAGCTGGAAGGATTTTTTGCAGGTTGGGCAAAACCGCTTACCCCGGAGCAGCACTTTACGATACTCAGGAACAGCAGCTTCATTGTGTTGGCTTATGATAAAGGGCAGTCGAAAGTTGCGGGATTTATAAATGCGCTGAGTGATATGGTCAATTTTGCGTTTATCCCGATGCTTGAAGTACTTCCCGAATATCAGCATAAGGGGATCGGGAGCGAACTTGTCAGGATTATGCTGGAGCAGCTTGAGGACATAACTTGTATTGATCTCATGTGTGACGAAGACATGCAGGGATTCTATGAGAGATTTGGGATGCTGAGATCCCATGGCATGATCATTCGCAAGTATCTTTGATCCGGGCCTTGCTTTTGGTTTTATCGGTGCCCTGATCAAAGAGATCATCTTTATTCAACAGTTTCTCCGGGCGGTACATAATGCAAAGGCCATGGCTCATGTAAGGAACCAAAAGGATCTTATCGAGTCATACTAATATGTATTCAACTTGTGGGAAAAGTAAGGATAGACCAATGAGCTGTCTGTAATTCATATACCTGTTGATTTTGTGAAAGGAAGTGACTGATATTAGATTTTTCAAGAACGTTCTGATCCTTGCGATAATAATTATTGCGTTTGCGCTGATATCATCCTTTTTGTCCTATATGAAGCTTGAAGTGGCAAATCCGCTGGCAAGCGGGCTTGGACTGGCGAAAATCCTGTTTACGGACACGGAATATGTCGAGGTGCAAGATTCGCCGAGGGTCATTTTGGCAAAGCCCGACAATGCCTATGATTTGCTGATCAGAGTCATGCAGGAAGAGGGATATACCCATGTAGAAGAAGAGACGATGGGAAGCATGCAGGTTTTTGAGAAGGACAGCAGGAAGGAAAGGATGTTTTTCTCGGTCAACAAGGTTTTTTCGAAATGGATATGGGAGAAGTAGTACATATCATCCGCTTGCATGCATATCACTGCAAAATCACAGGAGTGGTATAAAAAATGGCTAGATACGTAATCGTGGGCGGGGTAGCGGGCGGAGCTACCGCAGCCGCCAGATTGAGGAGACTTGCCGAGCATGACGAGATAATCGTTCTTGAGCGTGGGAATTTCGTATCCTTTGCCAACTGCGGCCTCCCGTATTATATCGGCGGTACGATCAAAAGGCGCGGGGACCTGATAGTCCAGTCCCCTGAGGATCTGCGTGTCCGCTTCAATATCGATGTCCGGGTCAACAGCAATGTAACCGGGATCAACAGGGACAGGAAGACGGTGACTGTCGAGCACGACGGCGAAACATATGAGCTGCCTTACGACAAACTGATCCTCTCACCCGGATCTTCTCCGGTAAAACCGCCGATAAGAGGTGCTGACGGCGAAAACGTATTTACGGTCTGGACAATACCCGATACTGACAGGATAACATCATATCTCAGGTCCCATAAGTGTGAAAAGGCCGTAATCATAGGCGGTGGCTTTGTCGGGATCGAGATGGCTGAAAATCTGAGGGAAGTCGGCCTTGATGTCACCATTGTCGAAATGCTGGACCAGGTAATGAGCAACCTTGACTTCGAAATGGCACAGTATGTTCATAAGGAGCTCAATTCCAGGGGTGTAAAGCTGGTTTTGCGCAAAAGGGTAGAAGAGATCGAAAGTGACGAAAAAGGCAGCAAAGTGAGATTGGGGGATGGGCAGGAGATACCCGCCGACATAATAATAATGTCCGTCGGTGTGCGGCCTAACAGCGAGCTGGCAAAGGATGCCGGACTTGAGATCGGTGTAAGGGGACATATCGTTGTAGATGAAATGCTTCGCACATCCGATCATGATATCTACGCTGTAGGTGACGCAATTGAGGTCGTTGACTATATAACCGGGCAGAAAACTGCCGTGCCGCTGGCAGGACCGGCCAACAAGCAGGGCAGGCTCGCAGCCGATAACGTTGTGGGGATGAACCATCCGTACAAGGGCACCCAGGGCACTTCGATCGCAAAGGTATTCGGAAAGACGGCCGCTTCAACGGGGATAAATGAAAAGCGGCTCATTGCCGGGGGCAAAAAGCTGCATGTGGATTACGAAGTCATCTATACTCATGGCAATAACCACGCAGGGTACTATCCCGGAGCGGACCCGATACACATGAAAGTGATTTTTGAGCCGAAGACGGGCAGGCTGCTGGGCGCTCAGGCTGTCGGTGAAGACGGTACGGACAAGCGTATCGATGTGCTCGCTACCTGCATCAGGCTTGGCGCAACCACTGAGGATCTGCAACATCTTGAGCTTGCATATGCTCCGCCATATAACACGGCAAAAGACCCGGTCAACTTTGCCGGTTATATAGCCGAGAACATAAGGAGCGGATTGGTAGAGCCTATACTCTGGCAGGAGCTGGACTCGCTCGACAGGGATAAATACCAGATAGTAGATGTCAGGACCAAAACTGAACACGCAAAGGGTTCTGTCGACGGAAGTATATTAGTGCCTGTGGATGATTTGAGGCAGATGCTGGACTTCATAGACAGGAACAAGACGGTTGTCGTATTTTGCAAGTCCGCCGTACGGTCCTATATCGCTGCGCGCATTCTGATGCAAAACGGGTTCAGGGTAAAGAACGTGATGGGCGGATGGCTGACATATGAAGCGCTGAAATATAAACCTGTCTGATCAGCGTTTCGGCATCAAGCCGATAAATGAAAAACCGATAAATGAATCTACCCACTGATTGGCCAGGCGTAAAAGGAGTACGATCTTAAATTTGATCTCCTGAAGTATATGATTTGATTGATAATGAGACGAAATCTACATCTGTTTCTTATGATTGCCTGCAGGCAGATGGAGAGCTTTGGAGAGGTCAAATCATATAACCGGCGATATCTCAAAGGTCAGGGATGTCTCTAAGATCAAGATAATAGTTGATATTTATACCGCAGAATAGCATTTCCGGTTTGTTGAAATCCTTCCGTTTCCATGTTATAATACTTCCGGATATGGAATAAATTGGAAACTTCCTTTGCCGGAGATGAACATGGAAACAGGGTATCTGCAATACTTTACGTATGAGGATTTTAAGTCAAAGTACGATATCAGATTGAATCCGCAGCAGGAAAGGGCTGTCCGAAAAACAGACGGTCCCGCCCTGCTGCTTGCCGTTCCTGGCAGCGGAAAGACGACCGTTATTACGACACGGGTCGCGTATTTGATATTCTGCGAACGTGTTCCGCCCGGACAGATCCTTACGTTGACCTTCTCCGCTGCGGCGGCTGCAGAGATGAGGGATCGCTTTTCAAAAAAGTTTGGAGCTGACTTAGCGGCAAGTGTAGACTTCAGGACGATCCATAGCTTTTGCTATTGGGTGATAAGAAAGTATGCCGGACGTTACGGTTATACGATACCCGAACTTGTGACAGATAACAGCCGGATAATACGGAAGCTATGTTTAAGCGAGTTTTATCAAAACCCCGATGATAATGCGGTAAGGCAGCTTGCGCAATACATAAGCTACTGTAAGAACAGGCTGACCGAACCGATCGAGCTGGACAGCATCCAACTTGCGGATCTGGACTTTCTTCGGTTTTATGAAGCATATGAATCATTCCTGCGCAGGAATGATCTCATGGACTTTGATGACCAGCTTATACTGGCTGACAGGCTGATCGACGCTCACCCGGATATCCTTGCCCGGCTGCAGGACCGCTTTCGTTATATCAATGTTGACGAAGCACAGGACAACTCTTACCTTCAGCATAAGATAATCTGCAGGTTGTCATCACACTATGACAGGTTGTTCATGGTCGGAGACGAGGACCAGAGCATATACGGTTTCAGGGCGGCGTATCCCGAAGCGCTGGTGGACTTCGGGAAGGATCATCCAAATGCCGAAATCATGTTTATGGAAACGAACTATAGATGCTGTAAAGTGATTGCCGATGCGGCTCTAAAGGTGATAAGGAGCAATCAAAACAGGTACGACAAGCAAATGGAAACAGTCCACGCCCGGGGGGCAGTTGTTCGAAAGAAATTGCGGGACAGCCGAAAACAGTATGGATATCTTTTGCGGGAGATCGAAAAGTCATTGAAAAGAGGCAGGCAAGTCGCTGTGCTTTACAGGAACCATACGTCGGGGATCCCGCTTTTTGATCTGCTCGACCGGAAAGGGATCCCCTTCAGCGGGGAATTCGACACGTATTTCTTCGAAGACCGCCTGGTAAAAGATCTTGAGTATGCTCTGCGGCTTGCTGCAAATCCGTGGGATCTCGAAGCGTATTCACAGATCTACTGGAAACTTGGGCTAAACACAACAAAGAACCAATATATGAAAGTCGTATCGGATATCAGGAAGGGAAAACGGGGAACGATATTTGAACGTCTTGCAGAGGTAAGCGATGGAAGTTTCGCCGAGAAGATCCTTGAATTTGGCGACGATATGTCCGAAATAGGAGGTATGGAGCCATATGATGCGCTGGAGAATATAAACAGCCTGTTTTATCTGCAGTGGATAAGACATCAGGAAAATAAGGGGATCGAATCTTATGCCGGAATGGAAGAGAAATACCTGACCCTTCTTGCACTCGCGGCAGAGCAAAAGACGATCGGTGGATTTCTGGAACGGTTAAAGCAGTTGGGGAAGATAAACAGGAGGGAAGATGGCAGGAGTGTAACGGTTGCGACGATACATCAAAGTAAAGGAATGGAGTTTGACAAGGTATTCATTATCGATCTGTATCGGGGCATACTGCCCTCCGACAACAACACAGGGGTTACAGGAGCATTTCAGACTGACAGATATGAAGAGGAAACCCGCCTGTTCTATGTAGCACTTACGCGTGCACGGTATGAAGTTGAGATCGTCACCGCTTCAAGGAGGTTTGGCAGAGAACGGGAGCTTTCACCGTTTGTAGAAATCCTGTTTCCGAAAAAAGAAAGGGGGAAGGGTGGCGGCACTGTCCCTTTGAAGCTTAGGTCCGGTTTTTCTCGACCGTATTCTCATGATTCGGTCGTCAAATCAGGTATTAGTATATATGGCAAGGTTGGCAGCGATAAAATTACAATAGAGGACAACAGGTCATCTTCACTTTTGGGCATATCCGTGAGACCTTCGGGCGTATCACAGAAAGGCTTCGATCCGGGTGTGCGTGTAGTACACAAATACTTTGGAGAAGGGACAATAATAAACCGCACCGGCGATATACTTGCGGTACGGTTTGACGTTGAAGGTGACAAGAGGGTGCTTTTGTCTGCATGCCTGAAGTGGGGATATCTCAGCCTTGCTCGTCCTGACTGATGAGAAGCTTTATTGCCTCGACAGCGCATTTTATGGATGCTGAGCTGTCATGGTTGTCCGGTTCTTCATAGCCTGCTGCTTTCCGTTCCTGGTTCCAAACGACACTCAGGACAGTACCTGCCCTTACACCAAGAGAATTGGCTACCACATAAAGAGTTGCGCCTTCCATTTCGCTTGCCAGTACCCCGAGTCTTTTCCAGGCTTCCCATTTCTGCAGGAGCTCGTAGCTGACGGGCATGCGTTCGGGAGAATGCTGGCCATAAAATGAATCCTTGCACTGGACGATGCCGCAGTGCCATGTGTAGCCCAGCCGTGTTGCCGCGTTGACGAGGGCCTGCGTTACGAAAAAGTCCGCAGCAGCCGGATATTCTATGGGAGCGTAGTGGAGTGCGGTACCTTCCTGCCTTATTGCTGCGGAGGCGATGACCAGGTCCCCGCTTTTGACTTTCATGTTGATTCCGCCGGTAGTTCCGACCCTGATAAAGGTATGAGCGCCAAGTGCCGCCAGCTCTTCCATTGCTATTGCCGCCGAGGGACCGCCGATCCCTGTGGAAGTGACCGAAACCTTTTTACCCAGAAGTGTTCCGGTATAAGTCGTATACTCACGGTTCTCCGCCACCTTCTCCGGGTTGTCAAGCAAAGCCGCGATCGACTCGACCCGGCCAGGATCACCCGGAAGAAGGCAATATTCACCCACATCCCCCGGTCCGCATTGGATATGGTATTGCTTTTGAGACATCTGCATCACCCCGATTAGTATTGATTGTAACTATTATTTAACTATTTTGTAACTTTATGTGGTTGTAATCTTTCTTTATGAGGTTTAGAATATACAAGTGCAAGAATATGCACTTGCGCTTGTAAAATGCCAATTTATGCAATATTTGAATTATTTTGGTTTGGCAAAACAATGATCAAACTTGCTATAATATTTCCGGCATGACTGAAACATAGGAAAGGAGACGCTTTTCAAACCATTTATCTGATGAAGGATCAGCTGTCATCATGTGGTCATGAGGAGCATATTTCATGAGAAAAATCATTAAGTCTTTCGCATTGATCCTGAGCGGAGCGCTGTTGGCCGGTGCAGTTTTTATTTTGATCGATCATGTCAACGATAGGAAGATCGATCTGAATGCACCTCTCCTGACCGTCATGGCTGCCGAGTCAGCCGAAACGCCTGCAAATAAAGATTTGCTGGATGATGCCTACTCAGTATTGACGGCCATACGTGACAGAAATTACAGCGCACTGGCCGGATGGATCCACCCGGAACTGGGTGTTTTGTTTACACCGTATTCGACCGTTGAGCCGGATGTAAACCTTCATTTCAGCGCTGAGGTCGTAAAGGGATTTGAGACTTCTGAAGATACCTATGTCTGGGGTACTGTAGACGGGGTAGGTTCCCCGATCACTATGACACCTTCCGCATATTTCGACCGCTATGTGTACGACGCCGAATATGCCGAAGCGCCTGTCATAGGAATAAATACTGTTGTAAGGACCGGAAACTCCCTGGAGAATGTGAAGGACGTTTTTCCGGATGCCGAATTTGTTGAATTCCACTTCCCCGGAAGCGAGGAACACTCATACATCGACTGGAAGAGCCTCAAGCTTGTCTTTTCAGACACCGAACGGGGACGAAAACTCATTGCGATAATACACAGCGAATGGACGATATGAAAATAAGGCAATAATTGATGATTTCCCAAAGAATACAAAAGCCGACCTTAAGCCAGGGAGCGTAAGGCCGGCTGTTTTTGCCTGGTCGTTTAATAGGCCTCGTTGTAGAGCTGGAAGTATGCTCTCGGGTGTGCGCACAGCGGGCACACATTGGGGGCCTCGCTGCCTTCGTAAATATATCCGCAGTTGCGGCAGATCCAGAGGACCTTGTCTCCGCGCTTGAAAACAAGTTCATTTTCGAGGTTTGCAACCAGCTTGAGGTATCTCTCCTCGTGATGGGCTTCAACAGTAGCTACCCGCTCAAAAAGCTCTGCGATCTCATCGAATCCTTCTTCGCGGGCAACTTCGGCGAAGTTTTTGTACATTTGGGTCCACTCGTAATTTTCACCGGCCGCAGCGTCTTTTAGATTTGTGATAGTATCGGAGATGCCGCCCAGCTTCTTGAGCCAAATTTTTGCATGCTCCTTTTCGTTGTCTGCCGTCTCCTGGAAAATAGCGGCTATCTGCTCATAGCCCTCTTTCTTTGCGGTGCTTGCATAGAATGTATACTTATTTCTTGCCTGGGATTCTCCGGAAAAAGCGTCCCTGAGGTTCTGCTCCGTTCTGCTTCCTTTCAGTTCTGGCATAATGGTTCTCCTTTCTTTTGAGTTATATCGGATCATAGATATCTGACATATAAGAAATACTTTCAGAAACCTATAAATGATATGCGGAAAGTATAAGATCCTTCCGGTAGATCATAAGCGACCTGGCGAAATGACTGTGATAAACTTTGACCGAAAGCCTTTGCGCAGACCAGGTCAGAGTGTCAACTTCCACTTCATGACTATTTTATATTATCGTTTTTACGGTTAAATGTCAATTATAAGATGGATGTTGCCCGGACCGGGCGATGATATTCAGTAAAAAGCAAAAAACCATTAAAAATATGTAAGGGATGTGCAGTTTTTGATTACACATCCCATATTGCTTTTGGTGGTAGAAATGTCATGCTGCAGGGGAGGTTGTTGGTGATGGAGAAATCCCCGGAGAAGTTCCAGGTGACGTATTGGGAGAGGTAGGTGGAGAAACCATTGGTGATGTCGTTACATTTCCCCCTGCACCCCCGGTACTGCCGGGAGTTGCTGTAACGCCCGGGCTTGCGCCTGTATTAGGTGAAACCGATGGCTGAACAGACCCGGAGACAGTGCATCCCGCCAGTATAGTGGAAAGCAATATAACCGCGATCCATACCGTCCATTTCTTTTTCATTCTATTTCCTCCTGATCATTCCCGCAGGATAGGGATTTTGATTGCGAGAATGTTGCGCTGTAGTATGTTTGATACACAACAATATTATTGTCCCGCAATTGCAATTTTAAACATTTTAATTTGATCTTATGCATTTTTCCGTTGCCGCGTTCATAATTCAGGAGCATAGAGAGATGTCAGATCTCCTTCTTCATGAGAAGCAGGTCGCTGTGGATTCCCGGACCATACCCGCATTCATAGAAGTCGTTCTTTTTGTAAAAATTTATTGCCCTGTGGTTATTCGGAGAGACATATAATTTAAGATATTTGCGCCCGAGCTTTCTGTAAATGCTGACCGCCTGCCCTAAAAGCTGTACGGCAAGGCGCTTTCCCCGGTATTCCGGTGCCATTGCGAACAGGCTTATATGCCCGCAGTCATCCTCCGTGAGGTCCGTAGTATCCAGGGCCAGGATTCCGATCTCCTTATCGCCCAGCATCGCAAAGCTTACCGAATCCGGGTTCCGGCGCAGCATGCGGATAGCCTCAGACCTGATTGCGGATCCGTCAAAGCCATGCAGGTTGCCGTGCACTGCCAGCCAGGAATCCCTCCAAAAGCTTTCCACCAGCGGAAGATCCTTATCCGGTTTCGCAGACCTGAACCAGAGCTGGGCTTTTTCATCGCCTTCCTTTAGTCTTGCCCTTAACGGGACGATATCGGACAAATGTGAAGTATCATTTACATACAGTTCTGTAAACTTGCCGCCGTCATAAGTAAAGCAGGATAATGAGGCATTGGAGACCTCGGGTGTAGACGAAAATCCGGTAACCGGAATGTCGTAGATCCTGCACATCAGTGCCCTTATCGCTACCGAATGCGATACTATGCAAATCGATTTCCCAAGGTTGTCGCCGAGGATCTCCTCCAGGGTATCTGACAGTCGTCTGCACAGCTGGGCAATGCTTTCCCCGCCTTTGACCTGCCATTCGGGGTAAGTGCCGTAGTTTTTTACGAGTTCACCATCATTCCTTAAGCAGTACCCCCAAGTGAGGTCTTCCCATTCTCCTGAATGGATCTCCCTCAGGCCCGGATGGGGGATTATCGGAAGACCGGTGGCTCGTGACACGGCACCTGCGGTTTCCATAGTGCGTATCAAATCGCTTGAAAAGATGACGTCGTAACCGGTCCCGCCGGCAACGTCGCTGCGGATACGCTCCTCAAGCCGCTGTATCTGCAATCTGCCTGTCGGTGTTATTTTGCTGTCAAACCAGCCGTGGCATCTCCGATACAGGTTTCCTTCAGCCTCAGCATGCCGGACAATTGTCAGTCTTGTCATAATAAACCCTCCGCAATCTATATATAACTTATTTTTACTTCTTATATATTTTTGCGTTTATATCATCAAGTGCATAATGTGTGCATCGGGCTTTCAAAAAGAAAAATCCGGGTGAACCGATATCCGGATGGATCACCAAATAAATGCAATAATAAAATGGCGGAAAATAAGTCTTAATAATATTATGAAGTAAAACTATTATATCATCTAAAATTATTATTTTGAATAGAGTATGCGCAAAGGTTTGTCCTGAATTGCAGGAAGTCGGTACTTTAATAATTCACAGGATATGGCAGTGATTAATTTTATTCTTTGGGAATAATAGTTGTGTATTCTCTCGCAAGGGAGTAAACCTAAAGGGGGGTTACATTCATGATGCGTTCCTTTGTAAAAGGTTTCGGTGTCGGTATGATAATCGGAGCCTCTGCAGGGATGATGCTGAGTCCCAAAACTAGAAAAAAAGTCATGAAGTCTAAACCTGTCAAAGCTATCATGTCCATCGGCGAAGCGGTCGAGGATCTGTTGCCGTGAAGAAAACAAGGCTTTCACTGACGATTTCCGATGAGAATGTAAAGAAGCAGGCGATCCAAAGCCTTACGGCCCTTTCCGGTGTTATGTCGGCAGACATCGACGGAAACGAGGCGGTTGTTTTTTGCGGAGACAGACTCGACAGCAGGACGCTGGTCGATACGGTAAACCGCTGTGCGGGATGTTCGTCGGCGGTTATCGGCGAAGAGTATATCTGACCGGGAACAAGACACGGGGACAGACGTGGACAGGGGGACAGGTACATTGTCCGCTCCTTGTCCCTGTCCGGGAAGTGGGCAATGTACCTGTCCCCCGTCCGTTTTCCCTTGTCCGGACTAACCTGCCTCAAGGAGGAAAAAATGCCATACATACGATCGAAAGCTGTTGAATACGCTCACAAATGGGCATTTTCGAGAAATCCTAAATATCTGAACTATGACGGTCTTGGCGGAGACTGTACGAATTTCATATCGCAATGCATATTCGCCGGCGGAGCCAGGATGAATTACACCCCGACATACGGGTGGTACTACATAAACGGGAATAACAAGTCGCCTTCATGGACGGGAGTGGAATTTTTATACAACTTTCTCACGAAAAATAAGGGTGTAGGCCCGTACGGCGTGGCTGCCGAACTGCATGATATCGAACCGGGTGACATAATCCAGCTTTCATTTGACGGAAAGAATTATACCCACAGCCTGTTTGTGGTACAGGTGGGGCAGCCGGTACCTGAGCGGGTCCTCATAGCTACCCACACTGCGGATGCCGATAACAGACCGCTGGCCTCTTACAAATTTACGGACTACAGGTGCATACATATAATCGGTTCGAGATAAAGTGACATCCTTATTATCCTTGACTGGTCCAAATTATAATGATATTCTCATGTTAGAATAAACTGACAGGAAGGGATGTTACAATGATCGAGGCTATTTATAACCGCCGTTCAATAAGAAGGTACAAAAGCGACCCGGTAAGTGACGAGCAGATAAAGCAGCTCCTGGAAGCAGCAATGATGGCCCCGTCGGCACGGAACTCCCAGCCCTGGCACTTTGTCGTATGCACGGATCGGGAGGTGCTGGACAAATTACGTGCGGCTCATCCCTATTCCGCAATGCTTGAGCAGGCGCCGGTATGTATAGTGGTCTGCGGCGAACCCGCCAAGTCCGAGTACTACCAGCAGGATTGCGGCGCAGCCACACAAAACCTGATGCTTGCCGCGTATGATATGGGGCTTGGCACATGCTGGATGGGAGTCGCACCGAAGCCGGAGCGCATGGAACCCGTAAGGGAAGTGTTGGGATTGCCGGAAGGCATCGTTCCGTTCAACATGATCGCTGTCGGGTATCCCGATGAGGAGAGGCCGAGGCCCGAGCGCTTCGATCCGGGCAAAGTGAGATATAACAAATGGTAATATGCGTGACGTAACGCACATCCTCCAAAATCCGATGCAAATCAACAAAAGAGGCGGCCGATGAGGCCGCCTCAAATGCTAGGAGGTAATGATGAAAAAATACTCACTTCTGCTGATTTTAATATAACCAAAGGTTATTAACTAATCGTATGAATAATATTAAATTTTCTTTAAATTTTTCCGCTGAAGTATTCATTTATTACAAATAACTGCAAAATGATAAAAATTTGTCATCTGTGTGGAAAAATGATAAATTGTATGCTATAGTTGATTAAAATAGTGTTGATATAGCAGAAAACAGTATTATAGCGGGGGTCTGATCATGAAGAAGCTGCGCAGCATGTTCATAATGTTTTTGATATGCCTGACTCTTTTCGGTTGCGGCAAGGATAAGGAGCCTGTAGCTACCCCGTCCGAAGAACCAAACGTAAGCGAAGAGCCTTCACCGGAACCTTCACCGGAACCCGTCTATGTTCTTATCGGAACGGTGCGCAATGTCGATACGTTTTTGAACATCCGCAGCGGCCCGGGTACAAACTATGATGTTATAGGCCGCGCATATGCGAACGAGAAATTTACAGTGATAACTGAATATTATACGGAAGAATGGCACCAGGTAGAATATGACGGCGGTATTGCCTACATACATGCGGATTACCTGGCAGTAACGCCGGTGCTGGTCGAAGACGACGGATATTATGATGAAGAAACTCAGGGGAACGATTCCTACTATGGCGATGAAGGATCATCGGACGACGAAGGGGATTACTCCGGGGACATATAAGATCGATATAGCCGGCTTGTATTCTTATAGTCTGTAATTAAATGCAATGCATAAAGCCCGCAAGTTTGCAGCAAGCCTGATGCATGTTATGACAATATATGACATAATATAGAGAATAAAAAACGGGAGTAAGCGACATAGAGCTTACTCCCGTTATCGATTTTGTGACAACTATTTAACCGGTACTATATGCTTAGTTTATCACTGCCCGGCGGTTATTTAAGTTCCTACTACATTCAATCACAGTTCATCTGCATCAGTTGCAGAATCGATATGATAAAATGCGAACAGGTCAATATACGAATACTGCTTAGTTTATCACTGCCCGGTTATTTGAGTCTCTGCTCATAGGCTTGGATCATCTTTTTGACCATCTGACCGCCGAACGATCCTGCCTGATGGTTGTCAGGTCACCATTGCAGTCATGTTTGTCCGCTATGACCTTCAAAAAAAGAGTCCTGCAAAATCGCCAAAGAGCTATTCATCAACGAAAGCTTTATTTCTGCTGATCGATATTTTGCGAGGTCTCTCCTCCGTCGGTGTCCTGTGCCTGTGCCGGGCGCTGAGTGCCTTCTGAAGGCGGGGAAGGCGGTATTTCGGTCATGCCGATCTTCTCGATAGGAGAAACATATGGAGCGGGGGCGTCGGGATTGGGCCCGACCCTCAGGTTGTCGTCGACCAGCCTGCCGTCCTGAACGAAATCCGGATTTCCTCCAAGCTCGGCCTTGTCGGTATCTGTGATAGACACAGGCTCCGAAAACTCGGAGTCGGTCGGTGTGTCAGGAGCCGGTGAACCCGACGCCTTTTTGGCGTTATAAATAGCGACCTGCATGTTTTCAGGGTCATGGGTCCTGAACAGCGCGTTATATCCCAGTATGAGAAGGGCAGCAAGGCAGGACGCAAAAGCCAATACCTGGGAGACGCGGAGGTTCGTATTGAGGAAGTACAGACTGTCAGTCCTCAATCCTTCGATAAGGCCGCGACCGAGGCCGTACCATGCCAAATAGGTCAAGAACGTTTGACCGTCATATTTGCGGCGCTTTGATGCGAAGTGGAGGAGGACGAAACCCAGGGCGTTCCAGAGCGACTCATAGAGGAAGGTCGGGTGCACGGAGATCCGCCGCCCGACAGACCAGTCGAATATCTCCATCCTCCACGGCAGTGAGGTCACCGAGCCGTATGCTTCGCGATTTATGAAATTTCCCCAGCGTCCGATGGACTGGCCGATAAGGAAGCCCAGCGAAGCCAGGTCTAAAGCCGCCGTCACCTTTATCTTCTTGACTCTTGCTGCGATAGCCCCGGCAAGCAGCCCGCCGATCACCGCGCCGTATATCGCAAGACCGCCCGTCCAAATTTGGAGCATCTTGACCGGGTTGCCCCTGAACTGGTCATAACTGAATATGACATAGTAAGCCCGTGCGCCGATTATGCCTGCGGGGGTGGCCACAAACAGTATATCAATAAGCTGATCCTGATTGAAGCCGAATTCCTCGCATCTTTTCAAACCGTAAATGAACGCGAGCATGAAGCCGACAGCGATAATGATGCCGTACCATCGTATGCTGAACCCAAATATCGAGAAAGCCACTTCGGGTATGTCGAAGCTCAGACCCAGACCCGGAAAGGAAATAGCATTGCTCATAGGATGACCTCCAGACAATATCAAGGTCGGAACTTCCGATTGACACGCAAGCTCCTATTGCTATTATACATGGACGATTTTGATAAATAAAGCAGAAAGTGAAAGAATTGGCAATCGCTATGGCTCCGGTTTCGGAATTATCAGCTTTACGTTCTTTGCGGTCAGCGGGATCGGGCTGGAGTCCGGGATTTTTTCACCGTCCACGATAAGTTCGGGTCGATCGCCGCGAACCATATCAATGTTCCAGCAGGAGTCCATAAAGCGGATGCGTGCACTGTAACCATCCCAATGGTCCGGGATTTTTGGGGACAGATGCAGGCCTTCGCCGGATATGCGGATGCCTAGCAGGTTTTGGATCGTGACACGGTAGTACCATGCGGATGAACCGGTGTACCAGCTCCATCCGCCCCTGCCCCTGTGCAGACTGTTTGAGTATACGTCGGCCGCGAGCACATACGGCTCAATGAGATAAACAGACTCGTCGTGGGTCGAAGGCAAAAGCATTTCGAGGATCTCATAGCCTTCGTTTATCAGTCCATGCTCGAGGCATCCCATGGCAAGCCAAATCGCCGCATGGGTGTATTGCCCTCCGTTTTCTCTGACGCCTTCCAGATAACCCATGATGTAGCCCGGGTTTTCTTTGTTGTCGCGGAACGGAGGCGTAAAGAGCTTGACCAGACGTGCATCCTTGTCGAGCAGATGTTCTATCGCGCTTAAGAGCGCAGTCTTGCATCGCTCACGGTCAGCGCCTGCAAGCACCGCAAAGCTCTGGGCGATGGAGTCTATTTTACATTCTTCCGAGGAACTGGAACCGATCGGATCGCCGTTGTCAAAGTATGCGCGCTTGTACCAACTGCCGTCCCAGGCTTCCTCGGCGGCCTTCACGAGGTTTTCGGCATAAGTGGCGTAGAGCCGGGCCTTTTCTTCGTCCCCGCGATCCTTGCAGATGGGTACGAAGCGCTTCAGCACGATCGACAAAAACCAGGTAAGCCATACACTCTCGCCGCGCCCCCTGGCTCCGACCAGGTTGAACCCGTCATTCCAGTCGCCTGTCCCTATCAGGCAGAGACCGTGTTGTCCGGTGCCACGCAACAGTGCCATATCCAGTGCGCGAATGCAGTGGGAATAGATATCCGCGACTTCCTCGGTGCTTCTTACCGATTCGTACCTTTCATATTCGTCGGCCTTTAACGGTTCAGAAGCGATGAAGGGCACTTTGATGTCAAGGATATCGGTGTCGGCTGTCTTTTCGATATATTCACAGACGGTGTAGGG